>Ga0189289_10105_pt1 | contig 103750 bp, 79 predicted proteins | sample UW106minimetaG_FD_130313 | JGI IMG/M metagenome (GOLD analysis project Ga0189289, IMG submission 130313) | Marine microbial communities from the Costa Rica Dome - UW106 mini metaG | ecosystem: Environmental > Aquatic > Marine > Oceanic > Photic zone | place: Costa Rica: the Eastern Pacific...
AGCGGCTTTTGCTCTGCGTTCTCACTATTTGAAAGGGAACAACCATTACTACATAGCGACGCCTTAATCAAAAACCGCTGGACGCATTCTGAGGCGGTCACTTATTAATGCGGATTGGTATAATTCTATTCCCATTTGTTGTTTAGGCTGAACGATAATAAACCCGCTATATAAGCGGGTTTATTAGCAAAGGGTCACAAGGTAGTCCGAGACGATTTTTAGCAGCCGAAGGCGCCTTCAGGCAGAGTGATCAGCGAGATACTGCGAATATCGATGTCCATTCGCCCCCTGCATACAAGATGAACGGAGTTGTCACTTTACTCAGATCAAAGTTTTTAGACGCTGTGGTTAAATCGGTGGCGTATTGACTATTTATCACATTCAGCGTGGAAACACTTTTATCTTCTGATCCCCACTGATTCTTTACACCGCGAGGTCGCCAAACAAAATTAATCGCATTTACGTCGCCATCACTGACGGAGGCGACCAAACTTGATTTAGTGGTTTTCGCTTGTTTGTTTTCGATCTTGGTTTGGCCAAACTGTAGGCTCATTGCCCAAGGTTCAAGTGCTTCGCCGTGGTTAACAAGCACGCTTTTAACTTCTTGGGCATACAAGCCACCGTTAAACAGCATCAGGCACAAGCAGCTGGTCAATGTAACACGCTTTACAGCTTTAAAAAGACGAAACGATAGTGGTGATGTCATGCAGATTCTCCGTGATTAATCGTTATAAACTGGGCGTTTTTTGTTCTATTTACTGGCCGTGTTTTGCGCATTGGCACGCTCAATCATCATTTCTAGGTGCGAACCTGAGCTCATGACCAAATGGCATACTTGTAAAACACCTTGGTCGTGGCAGGCTTTCAACGCATCACCCGTTAAGGCATTAAGGTTTTTCACGTTGACTGCATATAAATCACTAAGCGTTATGTTGCCTTTATCTAGTGCAACGTTAAGCTCAACGCCCTCGAGTAAGTCATGTTCTACTAGGGTTGCTAGCACACTTCTGGTGTGTTCGCTGGCGCTGAGCAAATGGGAAAATAAGCTTTGATAGTGTAAAAGGGCGGGTGTAGGCGAGTTATCTTGATTGTACAGCGCTTCCCCGTGTGTTGTTGAAAATTGTGGACTATGTGGGTCTATCGCTAAGTGTCCAGATTTAGTCGCCAGATCATCTGGGACATGCAACTGAAAGGGGCGTCGCTGAATATCAAGAGGCACCTGACGGGCAGTCCACTTGCCGTCACTAAGAAATAAATTCTGTCCTGATGCAAACCCTAACAGAGCCGCTAGTTGAAATTGGCCGCTGCGGGCTGATTTATAAAAGAATATGGGATATTCATGGGCCAGTAAAGCAAGTTCAGACGTCATGACTATGGTTAAATTAACAGCAAAGCTAGGGTCCTGGTATGCCCCGCGAATGATCTTCAACTGGCTGTGTTCTGCTGGTGAAAGGAGTTCTAATGTAGCCATATTATTCTTCTTCTAATGTTTGAGTTAAAGCAAAGTGATTTCATCGTTTTTGCAAACCATAGCGGTATATTTTGCTTAGCAAGTCGCGATTATTGATCGTTTTATTTGTTAGCTGGGAGGTATAACCTCGGATCGATAAAAACTGCTGCTCTGCTGCTTCAAGTAGGTTTTTATCCGGTGTACTGAGTAATTGGCTTTTAAAGCCGGCCCCGTACAAAACAAACTGGTAGCTCGCGGCTTGAAACACTTCATCTCGCGCAGGGAAGTCGTTCATATCAGGCACCTTGTGTTGCCACAAGGCAAGCAGCTCTTTTAGCGAGTCAGGTACAGAGCTTTGTGCCCTGTTGTCTTGCCAAAAAGCTGAGCTGCGCCGGCTCAACACATAATGGAGTTTCAGAAAGTCAATGATGCGTTGCCAACGATAAGTAAAGGTTTGATTGAAGCGTTTGGCGATAACATCCATGCAACTTCGCGTGTTAGGAAGCTGCTCTGCTAGCATGTTGGCTGACATCTCAACCAACACAAGTGCTGATGCCTCTAGGGGCTCGATGAAGCCAGCAGATAATCCGATAGCAACACAGTTGTTCTTCCAAAATTGTTGCTTGTATCCAGGGGTAAAATGAATCTGTTTGTAGCTCAGCGTGTCAGTGTTTTGCTGGGTTTTCTGAAGAAACTTAACCAAGGTGCGATGGGCGTCTTGTTCATCGCAATATCTATCGCTGTATACATAGCCAATGCCGCGCCGGTTGGGTAGGCCTATATCCCAAATCCAGCCGTTATCTTGAGCTGTCGACTCAGTAAAGGAGGCGATCGGACTATTCTGTTCGACGTAGGGGAGTTGCGTGGCGATAGCATTATTGGCAAAAAGCACATCGTCAACTTGCGTGTTGCACACACCTAAGGTGTCACCTAATAACAGTGCGCGAAAGCCAGTGCAATCGACAAATAAATCACCGTTAATGTAATCAGGGTGATTTGAGTTATTCTGGCTAGGCGGGGCAAGGTGCAAACAAGTAATATCGCCATTTTCATCTTGTTCCACCTGTTTGACACTCGCAAGCACATGTTTCACCTGCAAATGTTGTATGCAGTGTTCACGCAGGAACTCAGCAAATAATACGGCGTCTAAATGATAACCGTAATTAGCAAACCCGGTGAACTCTGGGGTGGTGATAAGCTTGGGGGCTAAGTTGTTATTCGCCAATTCGGTTTGTAAACAGTAGGCTTGGCTAAAGGGCACTTGGCTTTGAGTAGATAACCAGTGCTGAGCTTCAGCCCCTTGACTTGCTTGTTGGGGAACATCAAAAGGGTGATCATATTGGCTGGGGCAGTCGTGTTGCCAATTTACGAAACGTGAGCCTTGTTTAAATGACACATTACACTGATGTATGAAGTCAGTTTCTGCGACTCCTATGCTTTGCAAGGTGCTGCGCAGTGTGGGCCAACTTCCTTCACCTACACCGATAGTCGGTACGTCAGGAGACTCACACAACGTAATGTTAAGTTCACCGCTTTTTACCCGAGAAGATAAACGAGATGCGAGTAAACCGGCCGTCAACCAACCAGCAGTGCCACCACCGACAATGACGATGTCTTTAACCTGTGAATTTAGTTGCACGTACTTTTCCCTATTAAGCTGCTCGTTAAATGTCATGGCTGTGGTAAATAAAAAAAGCCCTATGAACGTCAGTCATAAGGCTTTGAATTAATATCTACCTGCGTTTTTTATTCCGAGTCGTTACGGAATAGCGATTAAACGCACATTATCAATGTAATACTGAGCATCCGACTCGCTTAATTTTATATTGAGGCTCATGGTCTGTTCAGCCCAATCAATTTCCGCGCTGCGGCCAAATTCCTCAGTAATAATGATGTCAGAGGTTGTGATTTCTGCCCCCTTAGTCATACCACTGCCATTTGCTGCGATAGAGTCAGTGCCGTTAGACAAGGTTAACTCATATAACACGACTGTGCTCTCGCCGGCGGTATGTAAAGTGTCATGGTTAATTAGCTGCGCATCCATTACCACGGCGTAACGCCCGCTAGTGTTGATCGCCCCCGCTTTTACCGGCAAACTAACCGTAACACCATTTGCTGCGCCCGTGGTATCAACGAATAGCTTTTGCGTGTCATCCTCATCGCGAATTTCAACAGTGCCGCCATCGCTGGTAACCGTTTGCGCGTCATTAAACAGCCCCGCATTGTCCACTAGCATATCGTGCGCGGCGAGATCATAGTGGCCATATTTGACCATATTTAGGTCGTCAATATTGTGCTCACCTCCAGCGTTTGACTCATCGTACTTTAATAAACCAAAGTGGACTGGCAATGTCTCGTAGCCATCCCATGCACCAGCATCGCCAGTATCAATAATTTGCACATGCTCCATCCAGGTATTGAGTGACTGATCGAAATAGCGACCACCTAACCAAAACCGATTATCTAGGCTTGAGCCATCGGGCACTGTGGTAAATAAAGGCACATATGGATTACCGTTTGCGCCATTTGATGCTGTGTTATTTAACCAATAAGACATGGCGTATTTTTGGTCGTTTTCCAGCGAAGCTACGATATTTTGCAATTCAAAATGACAGAAGCTGCCTTGCATATGCAAGCCATAATCACCAGTGCGAGCGGAGGTTGTTGTTATCTCAGGATTAGGGCATGCCCAACCAGCCCAGCCCCATACAAAACCACCCGTATTATTAGTGGCATCAAGGGGACCAACGTATTGCGCATCTTCAAAGTCAGCGTTGAAACCTGCCGCTGCTACTAAGTTGGTTTGTTCTCCGTTGAGGGTGACCACTAAGCTTCTTTGCCCATCAGCGGTGTTGCCTGCATCGTCTGCGACTTCAAACAGAAATTCGAGCACTTTGCTTTGACCATTTTCAATTTCATTGAAAAAGGCGTGGGGATCAACTGACAACATATTGCCATCAAGCTCCACACCGTAGGGCAGTTCAGATTCGCCGTCTAGGGTGAGGTTATTGATCACAATTGCATCACCCTCACGCTCAACTGTGTCTTGGGTTAAGTCGTATACCTGAACCGTATCTGTTTCATTCGCGCTGGCTTCTAAGAAGTAATTTAAGATCAATGGAGCCCCAGGGATATCCTGTACGCCCAATACATTGACCACTAAATTTCTATCGATTTCAAAACGATGATCTTTGACTTGATAAGTGTAATTAAACGTGACTTTTTCGCCGTCAGGTATTTGTGATTCAACAGAGCTAATGTCGAGTTCAAGTTCGTTGTTTTCGTTTATTGTGAAGGGAATAGTGTACGGATTTTCGCTATCAGCCTCTACATTAAACGCGGTAAGCGGCTCTTCATCGCCATCGCTGACGCCTCTGAGTAGGTCAAGCACGGCAGTGCCAGCATCGCGAGTAAAATTACCTACCAGATCACCTTCAGCTTCAGGAGCAACATCTTCTCCAATGATGGTGATAGTGGCTGTTCTGGCAATGGTATTGCTGCCATCAGTAATGTCATACGTGAGCGACATAGTAAGCGACTCATCCGTATCGAGCGTTGGCGCGATTGCTGACGGACGAATGCCGAGATACAGACCATCGATTTCAAAACCGGTCATATTCTCTAAGTTTGAGCTGATATTATTAATACGTAGAATATCGCCGTCCATATCAGTGGCGACACCTTCACCACTGTCATCACCGGTTGGCGTACCCAATAAAAATAAACGTTTAAAGGGATCCTTCTCCGAGTAAGATAAAACAATATCACCGCCGTGTGTAGGAGCATTGCTTGATACTTCAGGTGTTGAAGAGCCACCTGAGCTGCCGCCACATGCAGTAATGACAGAACATGCTACGCTGGCTAATAAAAATTTTGTTTTTGGAATTGATTTCATATCTATATACCGTTGCTGAGAGCGAGGCCCATGTGGTCATGTACCTCGCTTATGCCTATCTTAATAACTAACCTTAAAACGTAACGTTGACACCTAGGCGATAAGTCGTGCCGACCTTATAGCGGGTATAGGTGCGTGAACGCGTAGCGTCTCCTTCTAACGGATTTCCTTCTTCAAAGGCAACAAATTGATAGCCTACATCGTTGTCAGCAAACACTCGTTCGACTTGCAATTCACGACTGGTGAAATACGTTCTAAATTCATCATCTAGTAAGTTGATGGCCTGTAATGAGAAGGTAACGTTATCGTTTAGTTTGTAAGAGGCAGAAAGGTCGAGGTTACCGCGCCCTTCATTCCAAATTGAGCCTTGGTTCCAGGTCCTACCTTGTAAGCCAGTGTTGTAGTCTTTTCCTACTAAAGAGTCGCTGGTGCCGCGATAAGCGAGGCGGATCTGATGACCGTCTTGCTCCCAAAATACGGTAGCGTTATAGCTATGCTCTGGTGTATCAGCCACAGGGAAAGACGGTAGCGTCTTGCTCGGGTCGATACTAGAACGGTCTGGATCATACTGGCTGTCTTGATAGGTATAATTGGCTGAAACGCCTAGACCCGACAAGAATCCCGGTAAGAAATCATAGGTTTGCACATAGCCTAGCTCGACGCCGGTAATTTGCGCGCCTTTACCATTCACGACTTTGCTAACGCTGTACTGCGCACATAGGTCGCGTAAATCGTTGCTAAAGCGGGTAGGGTCTGAAGGCCACCATCCGTAATCAGCCGTTGCTCTTAGGGGCATACAGCCATCTAAGCCGTGATCGTCTGTTCCATCATCTTCGGCCAGTAAGATAATTTCATTGCCACTGACAGGGGTTTCAATGTTGCGTACATCTTTTAGATACGTAACTGCATTTTCAACCGTAGTGAAGTTAGACATGTCTTTATGGAAAACCGCCACGCTAAGCATAGAAGTTTCGTTAAAATACCATTCGAACGAGACATCCAAGTTGTTAGACTCAAGTGGTTCTAACTGGGTATTATACATGGATACTCTACTACCCGTATTTGGGTTGCCTGAACCCCAGTAGCCATTTTCTGTAAGTTGGAAGCCAGGACGCAGCTGATCAATTTCAGGTCGAGTCATGGTCTTTGAAATAGAGAAGCGACCGATCATTTCATCTGAAATGGCGTAGTTTAAATTTAAACTAGGCAACCAATTGGTGTATGTATGGGTATCAGTCGCGCGAAATGACTGTAGCTCACGGTTGGTCGTCGAATCAGCTGAGAACTGGTTTGCATTCACTGTTGCCAATGGTGTGGTACCGTCATACACAATATTACCGTCCCAACCATTGTTTCGCGTAGTGGACACATCTGCGTAGCGCCACATATTTAGCCAACCAATGGATGTGCCCGGGTCGGGTAAACTAGGGTCTTGTTGAAAAGCAGCCCATTGTGCAAATGCTGGGTCGTGACACGGGCCTTGGTCTGCTATGCGCGTCCAGCCTGACGGATCGGGGCCACTGCTGGTATCCCATCCTTGGCCATCTACACGTTGGTATTTTTCTTCGTAACCAAGTGGCTGATTAGGATCGGAATAAACCGGTGCTTGACACTCGGGTAAGCTTGTATCGCGTAAATCACGTAACATAACGCGGTCAAATTCTCGCTCCAGCGTTTCCGTGAATTGCCAAAAATCAGCCCCTGAATAGCCCTCAGCTGCAATGTCTGTTTTGACATAGCGCATGCCGATATTACCGGTAAGACGCCCGTCAAAAAGATCAAAGTTGGTTTTAAAGTAATAGGCTTGGGTATCAATATCGGTAATACGAGACTCTGAATCGTTAGGGGTTCTTACCGTGTTTTCATCGTCCAACAATAGGCTTACTGCGTATGCTGGGTCGACAGGTGTCCATCCTGTGGTGGCCTCGTTACGGGCATACCCTAAAGACTCCATAAAATCATCATAGGGCAGGCCGCCTTCACGGGCGATTAAGTTAGCGCGAATATCTAATAGTGCGCCACCCGGTATGGCAACCGCGTTACCAAATTCATCTTCTACTACCTCAGTGGCGGTCACTGAGTTAAATTGATAGGTCTGGTTATCTACGTCTTTCGTACGCTTAGTAACCTTTGCACCGAATTCGAATGAGGTCACACCGTAGCGGTCGAAATCGTATTCAAAATCAAGTTGACCATTAGCCAATTCATCGCTAACGGTAACGCCTCTTTCACTTAAAAAACTTAAATGTTGAGCGTTAATATCTGCAGGGTTATAGCCGGTAAAAACGGTATTGTCTTCATACCCCGGTATGTATATACCTGTGTCCGGGTCTGTTTCATTAACGATTTGCTCCCCTAAATCGGCGAAAGAGCTTCCGAATACCATTTCACAGGTACCAGTGGTGCAATCGTATCCCACGGGCTCAACGTCTCTACCTGCGTCGTAGAGCTTGATAGCAGGTACCTGAGGAAAGTTTTGCATGGCGGCAAAAGCACTGGGCAGGCTTTTTGATTCACTTTTAGAGTAGCCGAATTGACTAGATACACGAAATGTATCTGTTAACTCTCGCTTATAGGTCAGTGAAATGCTGCCGTTTTTCTGATCGTTTCCGCCTTGAGACGCCTGTAAATCACCAGCTCCGAAACGGTTTAACTCTTTAAGCATGGTGTTGGTATCGGTATCAATAACATACCAATCTGTTTGCGGATCGGTAAATGGAGCAGGAGGACGCTGGCTTCCTAGTGGCTCAACGCCCTCTACAAAGTTTTTGTTCCCCGTTGCACGGGTGATAACCGCGTCTTGGCGGGTCGCGTACTCTTGTTCAGAGTATGTGATATCTAAATTTAATTCAGACACATCATCCGGCAAAAACTGCAGCCCAAAGGTTAAACCTTGACGCTCTGTGGTGTTTTGATGCAATTCATATCGTGTGGCGTTAGGGCGTATGCCCTTCACGCCAGAAATCGCATTGCCGTCCATATCACTTGCCGAATCAATAATGGTGGAGGCTTCAAATCTATCCACTCGGTACTGGTCGCGACGAATACTCGATGTTTGGTCATAAGCAGAGAAAGCGATACCCAGACGGTCGTCGAGGAACTTTTCAGTAAAGGTAAACTGGACTTTGTAATCTTCTTCTTCAGCAAAGTCGTTATAACGCCCCTGGGCCGTGAAAGAACGTATGCCTTCTTTTTGATCTAAAGGCTTAAGGGTAATGAGGTTTATGTTCGCGCCTAAAGACCCTTCATCTTGGTCGGCACTAGAGGTCTTCACGACCTCTAGCTTTGACAATATATCAGCCGAAAACGAGCTTAGATCTACTGCTTGGCTAAAATCTGTAGAGGTGAGCTGCTGACCATTAATGGTGATGTTATTCTGATTCGCGGTAGCACCGCGCACCGTTACCTGTGTACCTTCACCGTCTCGCGTTACTAACGATACGCCAGTGACTCGGCTTAACGCATCCGCCACATTCTGGTCGGTTGATTTACCGATATCTTCAGCATTAATCGTATCAACTAAGTTTTGTGAGAAGCGTTTGTCGTTAATTGACTTTTTCAGGCTACTTTTTAAGCCTGTAATTTCAATTATTTCCATGTCGCTTGCTTCTTTTGATTCGACTTGGGTTTCAGTTTTACTCTGCGTATTTTGTTCTTCTTGCGTTTGTGCAATGGCGTTTGATGCCATTAACACCGCAATTGAGATAGCGCTCAATTTAAATGGTGTGGTGAATGCGTTAGACATAGTTAATTGTTCCCGGTAATTATAAATGTCGTTATTCGCCTTGGTGTTATTTGACTAGCGTATTCGCTAAGCCGACCAGACTCATTTTAAGGGCCCACACAAATCTCATATGAACATTTTATTACACTTAAAATGTAAAACACATGTAAACATTTGGTTTGGCACTTGTCAAAGGTTTTTTGTTAACAATTAACGCTGGGTTTATGGAGGTGTTTTTATCTGGCTATGTACATTTAAGCCTTAGTTATCAGTGGATTATGCTTTAGTCTAATAAGTAGTTTCAGATGCTTAAGCTGTGTTTAACGCCATAAAAAGGATACTTAACTAGTTATTTTGCCTGTAAATTGATGAACTTTACTGTGATGCAAAGGGCTAAAAGTGCGCAAAACAGGTTTATTATCGAGGAAAGGTGACAAGAGATCTTTATCGAGGAAAGGTGACAAAAAATCTCACAGAATTAACACCGCGTTGCAAAAGTAACGCCTTAAAGCCAGCACGATGCTGGCCATCAATTTTGCGCGCAGCGCCTTTGTGGGAGGTTAAATTTTAAATTTCTCACTTAATTCGGCAACAGAGTGGCTCATCTTGACGATTTGTTGGTTGATCACGGAGCTGCGCTGAGCGATATCGAGGGTGCGTTCGTTGCTGTCCTTAATGTTCTCCACGTTTTGTTTTATTTTCCCTAGCGTGTTCTTTTGATTGTCAGTATCTGTGGCAATTCCTAGCGCGCCCTGAAGACTTGTCTCAATGGCGCGCTTGATATCACTAAATGTACTTTCTGCTTCGGCAACTGAATCGACATTTTCATCCATCATTTTTTGGCCATTTTGCATGACCGCCAGTGTTTCGCTTGATTGTTGCTGTAGCTTTTCAATGATTTCGGTAATTTGACCCGTTGATACTTGGGTGCGTTGGGCAAGGGTGCGTACCTCATCTGCCACCACAGCAAAACCACGGCCTTGCTCACCAGCACGGGCAGCTTCTATTGCTGCATTTAACGCTAATAGATTGGTTTGTTCAGCAATCCCCTTAATGACCTGTATTACGGTATCAATCGATTGAGAGTGTTTTTCGAGCATTTCTGTTTTGGTCGTCGATTCTCGCATGTTTTCGGCAAGCGTTTGTATTAGCGCACTTGAGCTGTTGACTTTGCGCATGCCTTCGCTGGCTAATGAACTTGTATCCTGAGTGATACTGGAGGATTCAGAGGCCTTATGGGCAACATCTACTGCGGTCTGATCCAGTGCTTGTACTGCGGATAAAATCATAGACACTTGATTATTAAGATCCTGCACTTGTGCGTTCAACTGCTCCACGTTTGCTTGGCTGTCTTCTGCACTTGCATCTAAGGTTTTAGATACGCCGACAATCTCACTTACTACGCTGTGCACGTTATCGATAAAGCGATTGATGCCTGTTGCCAACACGCCTAGCTCATCTGAGCTGGTATAATTTACGCGCTGGGTTAAATCACCGTTTCCTTGCGCAATATCCTGAACTCGGGCGGTGATATTTTCCAAAGGGGCTACTACCAACCTACTGATAAATAGATGCATAAAGAACATCAGCACAGCGTCTAGGATCACTATCTGAATGATGGACTGATATATCGCATCATGTAATGCGTTGTCTAAGGTGGCAGAAGAAAAGGTTAACTCAATATTACCGGCATCAATGAAATCGTCTTGATCTTTGAATTGGATAGTTTTATCGATGCGTGAATGTACATCACCGCTAAACTCATCGTCTATTACCTGTTGCGTGCGTTCATCCCATGTCACGCTGAATAAGAGGTCGTTTTCGCGATTAAACGCTCTTAGTTCAACTAGGTCGTTGGTACCTAACTCTGCTTTAGCAATTTGTGTTGCATTAGCAATATTGTAATTCCACAGGGAATCAGCCAAGGTAATACTCAGGCGTTCTGTAGTATTTTGTGCTGACTTTGCGACCTTGTCCGCAAGATTAACTTGGTTTATCGATGTGATAACGATTTGAAAAACAACCAAGGTTAACGTAACAACAACAAAAGTAACTAAGTTTAGTTTTTTACGCAGATTCATATGACATCCAAGTACTGTGTCTATTCTTTTATAAAGTATGATAAATATTAACAATCAGTTAGTGTAACTATATTATTATAAATTTGTTACGAAAAAGGAGACCTATGTTGAACTGTCGGCATCAATGGCGTAGCCCTTTAATCTTTTTTTATTCTTGTATCATGGGTTTGTTGATTTCTAGCTCGGTTTTGGCACAGTCCATTGAAGTGGCTATTTTAAGTACCTCTGGGCCGCAAAAAAGCAGTTTTTTGCGTCATGCCAAATCATTTGAAGCGCAATATCCCGGTAGCGAAGTGACCTTGTCGTTTTATTCAGATGCTGATTTTAAAAAGTCGATTGTAAAGTGGTTATCGCAAGGTAGTGGCCCAGATATTTTAACGTGGCAAGGTGGCCCTAGGCTTTATCAGTACGTGCGAAAAAATCAGGTAAAAGACTTGTCTCGCCTTTGGTCAGAGCATGGTCTAGATGCTTCTTTTAGTGAAGGGGCCATAGGCGCTATTTCATTGAACAACAAGCGCTATGCGATCCCGACGTCTTATTATCAGTGGGGGTTTTATTACCGACAGTCCGTTTTCGATGAACTAAATTTGCAACCCCCAGCGGATTGGAAGAGTTTTTTGAATGTGTGTGAAACCCTGAAAAATGCTGGGATCACGCCTATCACCATAGGGGCGGCCAATAAATGGACTTCTGCGGCTTGGTTTGATTATTTAAACCTGCGTATTAACGGATTGGATTACCATCAGCGATTATTGCAAGGTGAGATCCCATTCACGGATAAGGGGGTAAGAGACGTTTTTGAAAAATGGAAATTACTGCTTGATAAGGGTTACTTTACCACACGTTATAATGGTTGGGATTGGCAACAAGCCATGCCGTTTATGTACCACAAAATGGCAGGAATGACTTTGATTGGAAACTTTTTCGCAGGTGGGTTACCCCCTTTACTTAAAGAGGATTTCCGGTTTTTCCCATTCCCGCAAATTAACCCTGCGATACCAGCATACGAAGAGGCGCCAATGGATTTACTTATGGTGCCAAATTACACCAAAATGAATAAGACGGTTGAGCATTATTTGCTGTCGATTGCAGGGCTAGACTTTCAAAAACGCTATAACGATGTTTCTTCGATGATTTCGCCTAACAAGCAAGTACAAAGCAAAGATGATTATTTTATCCAGCAGGGGCAGAAGGTTTTAAATAATGCGGCTGGGCTGTCGCAATTTTTTGATAGAGACACCAATGAAAAAATGGGGAGCGCTGGCACGGTTATATTTACTGAGTTTATGGACAGCAAAAATGTAGATGCCACGCTCAGCGCACTGGAGAATGCTAGGCAAGCCTATTTGTTATAAGCTTGGCTATAGCAGGTAATCAAACAGCCTAAACAAAGCGTTTAGGCTGCGTATTTACGCCAAAAATTGATGTCTGTCGGGCTGTTGTTACGCGCTGCACGTTCGCAACGCATCGATGCGAGCACTTCAAACGGGTCAAGGGCGAGCATTTCAGCTATTTCTACCGCCAGCCTGTCATCGATAGAGCCAGTTTGATTGCGGTAACGGCTAACGGCTGAACGCGATACACCAAGCTTTTTGGCAACGGTGTTGTCAGACCGTAGACGGTATTTTTTCCTCAACATGTCGATTAATTGCATGCTTTTGTACATGGGTTCATCCTCTTACTGTTGTACGTAAACATTGACTTTTGATGTCCACAGTTGGTCCACCACTAGTTACTGTTTTGAAAAGTGCCAGCGTCCAATATTTGTTTTTTCAGGCGATAGCGACAGATGTAATTCCAATTCCAACTCGGATCGTACTTGTGACACAAACCCCAATGTAAGCCTGGGGCAGGGGTGTCTTGCGTTTCGCTAGGGCGGTAAAGGCCAATCGCTTCTGGCGCACCTTTAATATGGGCTTTAATATCAAAATTAATGCCGTCTGGGGCAAATTGAATCGTGTTCTTTTCTGGCCCATCTGTGGTTAATAAGCTAGCAACCCCGCCTTTGTAGTTCCACACGACGACTTCGTGGCCACTGTTAGAAATGGGATTGTATTCAGACTTTTGAAACGGACCTAAAATGTTGTCAGCTATGGCAACGCCGTGTTTTATTTCCCGGCCACCAAAATTCATTTCTTCGCCCATGGTTTCCCCTTTGTAATACAAATGGAATTTTCCATTGAAAACCAACAAACAAGGATCGTGCACTTTATGACTGTCAAAGCTGCCTTTTGACTTAACATGGAAACGGTTGTCTTCTTCGCCCAACCATTCGCCGTCCATAGAGGGGCTGAGAATAGGCGCGGTTGATTTTACCCAAGGGCCAAAGGGCGAATTCGCGTGCGCGATAGCAATTTGTTCGATTTGCCGATTAGTGTAGGGAAACTGCACCGTCTGATATACCAAATAGTATTTTCCTTCATGGGCGAGCACTTCTGGGGTAAAAACTGCGCGATCGTCAAACTCTCCCGAGGCGCCTCGTTGAATCGCAGGGCCTTGCTCTTGCCATGTTTCACCATCATTTGACGTGGCGTGCCACACTTCCGTTAAATCCCACGGGAACACTTTATCCTCTGGGTTACTGCTACCAAAACCAACGGTTTCGCCTGTGCCTTTGGTGTACCAGCAATGGTATACACCATCTACTGATATCACAGATGTTGGGTCGCGACGTATCACCCCTTCTTCAAAGGCAAAGTCACCTTTTAGCGGGCTGGATTCGAATTCGATCATCCAGTCAGCGCTCTTTGAATCGTAACCGCGCTCGATAGCGCGCTTGGTGGCTAGGCTTTGTTTTTGCTTGGCCTGAGTCATTAAAATTTCCTCGTACTAGCGGTTAGATGTTTTCCAATTGGCGTTAAAGCGCCTGAGTGAATTGCTGGCGGAATACATCAAAAATACTGTGCTCTACAATGGCACCCTGGTGTTGCACAACGAGGCCTGCGGCCCCTGATGCTTGCTCAATAGCTGATTGAACATCTTTGTTTGCCATTCTGCATGCTAAGTAAACCCCGGCAAAAGAGTCTCCTGCGGCGGTCGTGTCGCGCTGCACTTTTGCAGGAGTAAAAGGTACATGACATACGGCTTGGGCGTTTTCAAAAGCAAAAACGCCTTGTTTACCCGCTTTAATGACGAGCTCGCTTACCTGGTGCTTTGTGCAGTAACTGACTATCTCTTCTACCCCGGTATGGCCTAATAGATCTTGATGATCTTCGGTTCCCGGTAAGACTATGTCGCTCACGCCATACGCGGCTTCAAGCCACTTAATAGCGTGGGCCTTGCCTGTCCACATCTTAGGACGGTAGTTTGGATCGAATGCGATTTTGCTGCCTTTGCTTCTTAACCGTTTTATTAAGTCAATAAATCGGGACTTGTCGTCTTCAGCTAATATTCCTAGGGATATTCCACTGAAATAAACCAAGTCGAAATGTGGCCAAGTAGATTCGCTATCACTTTGCTCAATTAGTGACATTAGCTGGGTAGCGGCGGAGTTTTTACGCCAATAATCGAACTGTCTTTCACCATTGGGATCATTTTTTATCGCGTATATACCCACATTATGTTCAGGGGAGGAAAGCGTGAATTGACTATGAATACCGTGCTTTTGCCAATGCTTCGTCATCATGCAGCTAAACATATCTTGCCCAATGCCTGACAAAAAGAAACAGTCGATTTCGGGCTGCCAACGTTTTGCGTACACTAAAGAGTTATAGGTATCGCCTGCAAACGAATGCTGCAGCGAATTTTGTGAGTTAACACTCAACTCGACCATGCATTCGCCAATGGCCAAAAGTGATGGATTACGCATATTAGGCCACACTCACTTTGTTTTTCGTGCTGACTAAATCCAGCTCAATTTCTTCGATAGTCTTGTTTTTGGTTTCGGGCATGATTTTAAATAAAATCACAAAACCTATGGCACCACTGATAGCGTAGAACAAGAAGATATTACTGGCTCCCATGTGACTTAGTTGCCACGGGAAGAACTGTTGCACTAAGTAGCTAACAATACTCGCTAGTAGGGCAAACATGGGGATAGCAGTACCGCGAATGGCAATAGGGAATATTTCTGAGAACAGCACCCACATAACAGGGCCAATCGAGAAGTGAAATGCAGCGATGTAGCCCATTACGCCAATTAATATCATGTTCGCGTTGACGTTAGTTGCCATTTGCATGAGTTGACCTTCATGACGTCTGAATTCTTCGACGCCAATAACCGACTGTAATTGATTTTTAAATTCTATATCTGAGCTAAACGCGGTATTTAGCATATTGTGCATACTGGCGATGCTGTGTTCATTGGCAAACGATGAGATTTGCTCTGGGGTAAGCATGTAAGTGGCATGACTAAACGCGTAGTGACACATGAATAAGCTAATGGTGCCCGCCGCTAAGCCGTAAATAACCAGTGGTCGACGTCCGAGTTTGTCCACCAAAAGCACCGCTGCAACAGTAAACAACACACTGACTAACCCGACGATCAGCGCTTGAAAAAACGCCGCATTTGTCCCTAAGCCAACTTGCTCAAAGACTGTTGGGGCATAGAACATAATCGCATTGATGCCGGTAATTTGCTGCACAACACCCATGGTTAAACCAATCAGGGCTGCTTTACGCATTTTGCTACCGAACATGGCTTTTATAGCTTGCATGGTAGATAGGGTGTGTTTATCGCCTAGAGCCACACTATGCTGAATTTGCTCTAATTCTTTTTCGACTTCTTGGTTAGTCAAAAATTGATGCAATACGGTGGTCGCTTCACTGATGCGATTGTTCATCACCAACCAGCGAGGGCTTCGAGGGATTAAAACAAGTAAGAATAGCCAAATGACCGCAGGCACAATTTCTATGCCGAGCATCCAGCGCCACGTATGCGTATCTAGGCCAAGCGCATAAACCCAATCCGCCTCCATTTGTGATACTTGCAATATCATGTAGTTGGCAAAATAGGCCGCTGAGAGGCCAATAACGATATTAATTTGGATCATAGCGACCAATTTACCACGCAGTTTTGGCGGAGCAATTTCACCGATATACATGGCGGCCACCGATAATGATGTAAATGCTAACCCGCCGACAAAGCGCGCCGTTACCAACATTTCAAATGAGAACGCGCATACGGATGCCACAGCTGACAAAATATAGAGGAAAGAAATAATTAGCAGTGCCTGACGACGACCGTACTTATCGCAAATAAAGCCTGTGATCAGTAAAGCAAACAAAACACCGAAGCCAGGGGCACTGACTACCGCACCGATTTGCAAGTCTGACAGGGCAAATTCAGCAGAGATAAAACGCACTGTACCAGAGATGAGGGCAGCGTCTAGACCAAAAATGAATCCTCCGAATGCCACTACAATTGCGCAGAAGAATACATGTCTAACTTGATTATTCATGGGTGTTCCTATTTTGCTTGAGTCACAAGGTTACTCAAATCGTATTTGCTTTATGCTAACGCAAATATTGATAATTGTTAACAATTAATTATTCTTAAATACAAGTCGGCAGCACATCGGTTTTATAACACTGATGTTGTGTGGGTTAAGCCATTAATGACGTTTACCGGAATGTTAATGAGTTTCTGCTGTTATGCTTCACTGTTGTGCATTAACACTAAATTTTGCGACGCAGTATAAGACAATTATCATCCCTTGTTGTCTACTTTTTCCTTATTAAGATATTCAAATATATGATTTATCAAAATAAGTTGAGGACACTGTAGTAAAATAAATATTTAATTAATTGTTAACAATTTACATGGCGGGTGTGCTGTGTATAATGCCAAATTGTAAATTATGTTAATATTCTTTCAGAGGGACAAATATGAATGCCAGTAAAACGCTATTGTTTAGTGCAATTGTTAGCGCGTTAGCAGGGTGCAGTACCAGTGAAACCAAAGACCCTACAAATGGTTTTTCTGATACTCAAGTTCAACAAAATCAACAGGGTGAACAGGCCGAAAAAACACTTGAAACCTTATTTGTTGCCTCTGATGATGAGTCCCTCAAAGAGGTTAAATACACCAATGCGACAGGCACGGTATCTGAGTCACCTGCCAGCGGCTTGACCGTCGTCTTTCATGGTAAAGAAAACATCAATAGTGCAGTGGACTTTGTACCGCAAAAACCATGGGATTGGAGCGACTTAGATAATTTTAATATCGCCTTTGATATTGGCAATCAGGGTGAACACTCCGTTCAGTTGTTTTTGAACATTTCAGACACCAACGGCGATACTTACACTCGCTCTGTCAGCGTGCCGGTTGGGCCACAACGTACTTATTATGCAAAAATGGCCGGGCATGATTTAGCGAAATCCATCAGTGATGATAAAAATGAATTCAACTTTACCTCTGGTCTGCGTTCAAACCCTGATACCTGGACGTCTGAGGATACGCAATTTATTTCTTTATGGGGTAAGAAAAATCTGAAGCTCAGTGGGATCAGTAAAATCTCCTTGAGCGTACAAAATAACCTATTTGATAAGCAAATTACGATAAACGATATACGTTTGCGTCAAAACCCACCTATGGATACGCTGTACCTTACTGGTGTGGTCGATAAATTTGGTCAGAATGCGAAACGTGAATTCGACGGTAAGGTGCATTCATTAACAGCGTTAAAAGACGCCCGTGATAAAGAACTACAAACACTCGATGGAAAATGGAACGCTACTCGCTCAAAATGGGGCGGTTGGTTAGAGGGGCCGAAACTGGAAGCTACCGGCAATTTCAGAACAGCGAAATATAACGGCAAGTGGAGTTTAGTGGACCCCGACGGTTATCTTTATTTTGCAACGGGTATCGATATTATCCGCTTGGCCAACTCTTCTACCATGACCGGTTATGACTTCCCGCCAGAGGTATTAGTAAAAGCAGATAACGCTGATGTTACCCCGTCTGACTCACAAGGGCTTAATCGGGTTGATGATAGTGCCGTTCCTGCGCGATTCGTGGCATCTGAATTACGAAAAGATTTATTCACTTGGCTACCTAGTTACGATGAGCCTATGGGCAAACACTATGGCTATCGCACTGGGGTGCATTCTGGGCCACTAAAACAAGGGGAAACCTATAGTTTCTACTCGGCCAATCTGGACCGCAAATACAGTGAAATTAGCAATGACTACATGCAGAAATGGCAGGATGTAACCCTAGATAGAATGCGCAATTGGGGATTCACCTCACTTGGTAATTGGACCGATCCTGCGTATTACGATAATCAGCAAGTGCCGTTTTTTGCCAATGGGTGGATCATTGGTGACTTTAAAACAGTTTCAAGTGGTGATGACTTTTGGGGCAACATGCCAGATGTGTTTGACCCTAAATTTAAGGCGCGCGCCATGCATACGGTTAGCGTGATCGCCGATGAAGTTAAAAATACCCCTTGGTGTGTTGGGGTGTTTATTGATAACGAAAAGAGCTTTGGGCGCAGCGAAACGCCTCAATCACGTTACGGCATCGTATTTAATACCTTAAAACGAGATGGTAGCAAGGTGCCCACTAAGGCAGCGTTTACCAAACTAGCTAAAGACAAATACACCACGATTGAAGCGTTAAATGCAGCTTGGGGTAAAAATATCGAATCTTGGTCTGACTTTGATCAAGGCATTGATTCTGTTCTTGCCACCAACAAAGCACAAGAAAAGCAACAGCTGGCGGATTACAGCGAAATGCTTTATGCCTATGCAGATAAGTATTTCTCGACAGTTGATGCTGCTATGCAAACCTATCTGCCTAATCATCTGTATTTAGGTTCGCGTTTTGCTGATTGGGGTATGCCGATGGAAGTGGCAAAAGCCGCTACTCAGTACGTGGACGTAATGAGTTACAACATATACAAAGAAGGCCTACATCCTAAAGGCTGGGGATTTCTAGATGACTTTGATATGCCATCAATCGTCGGAGAATTTCATATCGGCGCGACAGACAGTGGTTTATTCCATCCTGGTTTAGTACATGCAGCGAATCAACAAGACCGCGCAGATATGTATCAAGATTATATGGGCACGATCATCGATAATCCGTATTTCATTGGTGCGCACTGGTTTCAGTATATGGACTCGCCCATCACAGGGCGTGCCTATGACGGTGAAAACTACAATGTCGGGTTTGTTAATGTGACTGACACACCGTATAAGCCTATGGTGAATGCAGCAAAGAATTTACATAAAGACATGTATGAAAGACGTTTCAGCGAAAAATAAAAGCGCTAAGCGCATTATTTAGCGCGTTTTAATAAGAGCAAAGCGCCTATAAAGGCAAAGCAAAGCGCAGTGGAAACACTGCGCTTTTTGCGTTCTAGAAGGTGGTTTAAAAAATGCTTCGCTATTTTCGAGCTGTACTAACATTGAACTGACCTGTACTAACATTGAACTGACCTGTGCCAACATTGAACTGAACTGTTCCAACATTTAACTCAAGAGGCCGTGTGCGTTTTGCCCCGAGGTATAGGGATTTAATCTGTTCAACGCTTAAAGGTTTCTCTTCATTGGTTAAAGACTTCTATTCAACAGTTAAAGACTTATCTTCATTCGTTAAAGACTTCTGGTCGCCATGGCAGGAGACACACTCATTGCCCTTATTGCGGGTTTAATAACCGCCAGTTGGCTTATGAAAAATAGAATAAGCACACCTATCGGCACGTAGAGCAACGGCAGTGGTGTTAAGGAATATCTGTCCACCAGAAATATATTTAGCATAAAGGTTAGCAGCACCCCCAGCACGGCCCCAATAGCGCACAGTAAGGCGTTTTCAAGCATGAAGTACTGTAATATTTGCCCTTTACTGGCACCCAGCGCTCTACGTATACCAATTTGCTGACGACGCTTATCAATATTAAAACTTGCCAGGCCAGCCACACCCATAGCTGTTACGAACGCTAACACCACAATCACCACCAACAGAATACTCACTGTTGCTATATCAGCCGCGTAAATTTCATCCTTGGCTTGTTGAATGCTTTTTACTTTGCGAATAACACGTTGAGTGTTTTCTTTTGCAAGTGAAGCGCTCAAGCTTTGCATAAGGTCATTGAGCCTGCCAGGCTGAGTACGAATGACATACCGTGCTGAATTATGGGTCACCCGGGCAGGTGAGATAATCGTTTTCTCAACATGGGGCCAATCAACCCAAGGGGCATGTAGTCGCTTAACGATCCCCTTAATAATAAGCGGCGTGCTTTGATTAACAAAGAGCGTTTTACCCACAGCGGTTTGCCATTGCGCTTCACCAAACAGTGCCGAGGCGGTCGCTTGTGATATCAACACATGGCTTGGCCACTGGCTGTCAGCTTCATCTAACCAAAGGGTATCTTGCGCACTGAAGTTTTCACCCGCTACTAGGGTTAAACCAAACGTGTTTATTCCGTGTTCGTCAAACTTATAACTGGCGGCAGGAATAAGCGCAGCGTCTTTATCGGTTGTGGTTTGTAATTCATACCAGTTGCCGCTGTCTGATAAAGGAAAAGAGTTGGTTTGCACTGCATCGATGACACCGTTTGTGGCGCGAATAAGGCTTAAGTCATTTTCGATTGTGGCGCGGGGGTTAAAGCCTTGAGTGAAGCCAGAACTGGTTAAAAAGAAGGTATTGTGCTCGTCAATTCCAGTGTGGCGCTCTATATGTAAAAATCGCTCCCAAGTGATGGCCAGCCCATTGGTAATGATTGCCATGGTAATCGCGATTTGAAAAACCACCAAAATAGCGCTAAAACGCTGGTGCATTAGTGCCCGAAAAATAGGACCAAGATTGAGAAAAAGTTGCATCACCACATCCTATTTATTGTTTAATCTGCATAGCGGGAGCGGGCCTACAGGCAGAGTAGACGGGTATTAACCCTGCGATGATGGTGCCCACAACCGCAAGGGCAATAACACTGGTCACTACCGTTAAATCTAATTCAATCAATTGCCCGTAACCGGCATAAAGTGAGGCAACGCCTTGTAAGCCAAAAATGGCAAGTAACACGCCCAATATTCCGCCACATAAACCGATAAACACAATTTCAACGGAATACTGCAGAATAATTTGACTGAAATTAGCCCCCAGTGCTCGGCGCAAGCCTATTTCACTGTGCTTGGTGTGTAATTTAGCGCTGAGTAAACTGGCTGCATTGATAAGGCAAACCAATAGAAACATGACCGACAGCCAGAACATCACTTGTATGTCTTGTTTCACCACTTGTTTGTATTCCAACCATTGCGTAACGTCTAAAAGGCGATTGTTGAGTGGCCGCGGGAATCGACCAAGCGTTTTTTGTTGAGTGACATAATTCGTTAAGTACTGGTTAAATTGTGCCTTTTGTTCACCGTCTTCAAGCTCTACCCAGAGTTGAAAGTTAATGCATTCTGAGTGTAAAAACGCATCATAACGCTGGCTTTCGATTGGCTTCCAGCAACTGGTAATGCCGCCATGGGGTAATTCAAATACGGCTTTTAACCCAAGGGGTAGGTAAATATCTTCTGGCGCACTAAATGCCCCATAAGACATATCGTAAAATTTAGGAGACATATGCCAATCATCAAGCACCCCAACTACAGTAAATGTCGCACCGAGCATCGTCAGCGTTTTACCCACTGAGTTAACTCCATTAAACACCCGCTGATTTGTTTCTTTGCTAAGCACCACCACATAATCGTTATTTTGCTCCGCGCTTTCATCCCAACCTGCACCATAGATAAACGGCACATCAAACATAGGAAAAAAGTCTTTACTGGTTACGCGCATGAGTGCCAAAAAAGGGGATAAACCTTGTTCTGTTGGGTTAACCATACCCCAAGTGATTGCACTGGCGCTTTGCCGTTTTGCTTGTTTGGCGTTCACTATATTATTGGCATCGCTCCAGGTAACAAATTCAGGGGGTAAATCTGGGGAAATAGCAGCTTGATTGGGGTCCCAATTATCCAATTGTACGCGAAATAATTGTCCACTCTTATGACTGATAGGGTTTGCGGACATGCTGCTAACAAGGGTTAAAGTGATGGTACAAGCACCTATCCCTAGGGCAATTGTGAGCATTGTCAGTAGGCTGTGCACTTTTGAGCGCATAATACTGCTAAGTGCAAGTTGCACATAGTACTTAAACATTGGTTGCGCTAACCGATTCCGGACGGGTGATAGGCCCCGTTGAGTCACATACCTTGCCGTCGCGTACAATAATTTGTCGCTTAGCTTGTTCAGCCAGCGTTTTATCGTGGGTGACCATAATAATGGTGGTGCCGCTTTGATTGATTTCTTGTAGCAAAGCCATCACGCTCTTTGCCATATCGCTGTCTAGGTTTCCCGTTGGCTCATCAGCCAGCAGAAAGCGTGGTGAGCCAGCTAATGCGCGGGCAATGGCGACGCGCTGCTGTTGTCCGCCTGATAGCTGTGAAGGGAGGTGCTTCAAACGCTTGCCAAGCCCAACGCGTTCTAAGCTGTTGATGATACGTTCTTTTCGTTGGCTTGCGCTAAATCCACGATAGCGCAGGGGAACATCCACATTATCGAATAAATTTAGATCAGGAATAAGGTTAAAACTTTGAAAAATAAAGCCGATTTTTTCATTGCGTAATTGGCTTCGTGCACGATCATTTAGCCCTTGAATGTTTTGGCCATCTAACGTGTACTGGCCGCTATCAAAGGTTTCTAATAACCCAGCCACATTTAAAAATGTTGTTTTACCCGAACCAGAAGTACCTGTTACGGCTAAAAAGTCACCTTCATTTACCTGTAAACTAAAATCCCTTAAGGCATGGGTTTGTACCACGTCAGTGGTAAAGACCTTACCAATATTATTCATCGTTAACATACTTCACCTTGTTATTATTTTAATTCAACGTGCTTTTATGAACGTGTTTGTACGCAGCGCCTACCTAGCGGGCTAGCATGACGGTTTGTGCTCCCTTCAATGCATCGGTAGATGAAATGATCACCTGATCGCCTTTTGTTAACCCGGCTAAAATTTCTACTTCACTTAGGCTGCGTGCGCCTATGGTAATAGGCTGGCGTAAGGCCGTGTCATTTTTAATCACATAGGCAAATCGGCCATTGTCACTTTGCAAAAATTGGCCTCGGGTTAGGGTTAGGGCATTTTCTTTGTGTTCCATCAAAATACGGGTACTAAGGCGCTGGTTTTGGCGTAAGCCTGCTGGTTGTTGTAGTGCTTCACCTCGTTCATTCTCTTTGGCAAAACGCACACGGCCAGCGACTTGATTGTTCTCAATTTCAGGGGAGATGGTGACTAGCACAGCAGCAAATAATTGATTATTTAAGCTTACTTGGGCATCCATGCCGATGGCGAGATCGTCGGCGTAACTTTCGGGAATATCGACTTCTAATTCAAACTCAGACAAGTCCACGACACTTAATATGGGTTGATTTTTACTGACCTGATTTTTTTGCTGCACCGCCAAGTTACCCACCATACCATTAACGGGTGAGCGCACTTCTAGTTGAGCCACTTGGCGTCGGGTTTCTGCTACCTGTAAGGCCTGTCGTTCAACTAACAATTGCTGGGTTTTAAGCTCGAAATCGAGACTTTCTTGATCTAAGTTGGCATCTTGCAGCGCATGCTTGAGTACCAGTTGCGCGTTCTTTAAATCATCTTGGGCTTTTTCAAAATCAATTTGACTAATGGCGTGAGTAGCATAAGCGTTGTCGGCTCTGCGTTTTTCCCTTTCGGCGGCGACCATGGCTACTTTCGCTAAATCAGCGGCTTTTTGCTTTTCTAACGCAAGTTTTTTGCCCTGTATACGCTGTCGGTCTAACTCCAGTTTATTGCGCTGTAAGCTAGATTCCTCTTGTTTAAGTTTGTTGGTCAGCTCGGGGCTTTCAATGGTGGCTAATAGCTGGTCTTTTGTGACTTTATCGCCAGCATCGACCTCAAAAGTGATTGTGCCTTGGGCTGGGCTATAAAGGCGAGGGCTGATGGCCGCAACGACACGACCTTGCACTGATAAGTCACGCACAAAATCTTTCTCAACAACGGTGGCCACTCTGACATTTTGCATGGACAAACTGGTATCCGCTGATGACCAATTTGTTATCGTGCGCCAAAATGTACCGACAATGAGAATGCACACCAAGGCAACAACAAGCACACTCCAAAGTCGTTTTTTGCCGGCGGGCTTTTCAAGCAGGGTATCTTGGGCGCTGGTATCAGTAATATTCAATTAAGTTCCTTGTGACATTTGTCATAGGCGCGTACATTTAATTCAGCACTTTAAGCCTTTCAACGTCTTGTTTATCAAGGGTAAATTAATTGCGCCTGAGTGTCTATATATCAATTTAACACTTTCTTACATTTACCAAAAAGGATGAGATAAACACCATGTTAGCCCTACGTCCTAGCTGTGAACATTGCAATAAAGCGTTAGCGCCAGACGCACAAGATGCCATGATATGTACGTTTGAGTGCACATTTTGCCAAGTGTGTGTGGAGCAATTGTTGGAAAATGTTTGTCCTAATTGCGCTGGGGGTTTTACCCCAAGGCCGATTCGGCCGCGGCATAACTATGTTAACCACAATTGCCTTGATACCTATCCGGCGAGCACAGAGGTTGTGCATAAACCAGTGGATTTGAAGAAACACAAACTACTTCTCAGTATGCTCAAAGGACTAGCGCCAGAGCTTAGGTAGAGCGGAATCCGCTGAAGCAGTTGGATAAATTTCGATGATGCTTGTGTATAAGATGTTAAATCTATAACTTCTTGTTTACTTAAGTCAGAGGAATACGTTGTGATGCAAACGCAGCCGCAAAAACACTTTTCAACCTGTACATTATGTGAAGCCATGTGCGGCATTGAAGTAACAACCCAAGGCCGAGATATCTTGTCAATTGCTGGCGACAAGAAAAACCCGTTTAGTGAAGGCCATGTGTGCCCAAAAGCAGCTGCCTTGAAGGATTTGTATGACGATCCTCAGCGTTTACGCCAGCCTGTGCGTAAAACCGAAAATGGCTTCGAGCCCATCAGTTGGGACGAAGCACTCGATACCGTGGCGAGCACGTTACATAATATCCAAACTGAACATGGAAAGGATGCGGTGGGTGTCTACTTAGGTAACCCCAATGCACATAACATGGGGAGCATATTATTTGGCCCATACTTTTATCGCGCCTTGAATACCCACAATCGCTATTCAGCGACGTCAGTTGACCAGTTACCTCATCACATTGTAAGTCGACAAATGTTCGGCCATCAGCTTCAAATTCCCATTGGCGATATAGATCACACTGATTATTTTATGATAATCGGTGGCAACCCACTTGCGTCAAATGGCAGCATTATGACGGTGCCGCATATTAAACGGCGCCTAAAAGGGATCCAGAAGCGTGGCGGCAAAGTCGTGGTGATAGACCCTAAAAAGTCTGAAACCGCCGATATCAGTTGTGATCATCATTTTATAAAACCCGGTAGTGACGTATTGTTGCTATTAGCTATGTTGCACACTTTATTCGCTAAAGACTTGGTGAATGTTGAGAAATTAATAGAGCATGCGCCTGACTTGCTCGAGGTAGAGCAGTTTGTAAAAGCATACCCTGCACAGCGCGTGGCCAAACGCGTGGGCATAAGTGCTCAAAATATCGAGAGTATGGTCAGTGAATTTTGCAAAGCGAACTCGGCTTTTTGTTACGGCAGAATGGGCGCCAGCGTGCAAGCATTCGGAACCTTGACGCAGTATTTAATTATGTTGTTCAACATGCTCAGCGGAAACTTTAACCGCCGCGGTGGCATGATGTTCACCCAGCCCGCTGCTGATACGTTGCCTCACTCTGGTCGCGGAACCATGGGTAAATACGCATCACGAGTACGAAAGCTACCTGCATTTGCTGGTGAATACCCAGTTGCGGCGCTATCTGAAGAAATTACCACCCCGGGTGAGGGGCAAATAAAAGCCATGGTGATTGGCGGTGGTAATCCTGTTTTAACCACCACCAATGGTAAGCAACTCGATGATGCCTTTTCCCAATTGGATTTTGTGGTCGCTGTTGATTTTTATGTGACCGAAACCAGTCGCCATGCGGATATTATTCTGCCGCCGGTAACGGCGTTAGAGCGGGATCACTACGATGTGGTATTTCATAACTTCGCGGTGCGTAACAGTGCCAAATTCTCTCCTGCGTTATTCACCCAAGAAGCAGGCAGCAAAACTGATTGGCAGATTTATCTCGGGTTAGCTGAGCGCATGGATAAACTTAATGGTAAAGCGACCGAACATTACGCGACATTGTGGCAAAAAGAGCCCACAGGTGTTGTAGACGACATGCTAAAAAGCGGCCGTTATAGCAAGGGTGAACATCAGTTAAGCATTCAGACCTTACTTGAGCATCCTCATGGGATAGATTTAGGGCCGTTGCAATCTGAGCTACCTGAAGCGATTTATCACCCAGATAAGAAAATTCATATGGCGTTTGATTATTTTATGGGGGATTTACCGCGAGTAGAGCGGCACTTCTTTTCAGACGCTTCGCCCCTTGATGCGCGTAGTGCAAATACCTTGGATTTGATTGGTCGTCGTCATTTGAAATCGAACAACTCTTGGTTGCATAACAGCCCAAGAATGATGAAGGGCTTAAACAGTAACGAAAAAGGGCAAAACCCTCGCTGCAGTGCGCAAATACATCCTGATGATGCCCAGCGATTCAATATTCAAGATGGGCAGTTTATCCGCGTTACCTCAAGGGTAGGGCAAGTCGACATTGTGGCTGAATTAACCGAAAAAATCATGCCTGGGGTGATCTCTATTCCACACGGTTGGGGCCATAATAAAGCGGGCAGCAATTGGGCGTTAGCAGAGCAGCACAGTGGTGTAAGCGTAAATGACTTAACCGATGAAATGTGTCTAGATGAGTTATCGGGCAATGCGGTGTTAAATGGTGTTCCTGTGACCATAGAACCACTGTAAACAAGAAGTTTAATAGCCAGCGCTCAATATTATTTATTGGAAGTGGAAGTGGAACTGGAATTAGTATTGCCAGCGTTATAAAGACTGCATCGTGTGAAGCGATCTTTTAACGCTGGCTTAAACCGTCAACTTATCTTAGGAAAGGACAGTACAGTACGGTTGTGCTTTACCTATTAAGCGCTAGTTGATTCTTCCCGCGATGCCTTAAAGAAAGCGGCATACAATACAGGCACTACGCCCAAAGTGAGTACAGTTCCCACCGCTAGTCCAAAAGCAATGACACTGGCCATGCCGTAAAATAGCGGGTCGTGGCTAAGGATCAGCGGCAACAGCCCAGCCACTGTGGTAATGGTAGTCATGGCGATTGGTCGCACGCGAGTAATGCATGCCTTTACGATTGCATCGTAATCTGAGGCGCCATCACGGCGCTCAATATCAATGCGATCAATCAATACAATCGCGTTATTAATGATGATCCCCGCCAGGCTGTATAACCCCAGTGTCACCATAAAACCGAACGGGGCAAACATAACACCTAATCCGAGTACCGCGCCGATAAACGACAATGGCATTGTTAACACAATAATTCCGGCTTTTCGAAACGAATTAAACTGGGCGACCAGCAAAATTAGAATTAAGCCCAGTACCATTGGCATACTAGCGCTCAAGGCTTTTTGTGCTTCCTCAGATTGCACAATAACGCCGTCATACTCAATATAGTGATTGAGAGGTAAGTCTTCGGCTAATTTTTGTAAATCCGCATCGATTTTGGCTTTTAGATCTTCTGCGGCCATGCGGCTATTACGCGCCTCTACGCTGACAGTGGTGAACATGTCCTCGCGCTGAATAATCGAATATTGGTTCACTGGCGAAAACTCGGCTACCTGAAATAAGGGTATGGCTTTACCTGTGGCCTGTGAAAAGACATTCAAAGAGCGTAAGCGGTCTAAATTGTGGCGTTCGGCGTCGCTGGCTCGAAACATAATGGGAATAATATCGTCTTCTTCACGAAATTCAGTAACCGCCGCCCCAGAAAAGTACGCTTGCAACGAATTCGCTATGTCTTGTGAAGTAACAGAGGCACGGCGGGCGCGTTGCTGGTCAACACGTACCTCTATTTTAGCGGTCATGCTTTCCCAGTCACTGCGAATATCACGGGTGTCAGGCACCTCATAGAGTAAATCCATGATCTGCTGCGCCTTTTGGTAAATTACGTCCTTGTCTGGGCCTTTGACTTGAATTTCGATGGTTTTCGAATCTGACGGCCCTAAAAACATTTTTTGGGCGCGCACGGATACATTAACAAAACGATGTTCAAGATCTTCATCAAGCTTCAGTGCAAGTGCTGCAATGTCATTTTCAGGTTTAATGTTAAGCACCATAAATGCTTTGTTTTCGGCGGGATCTTCCGGGCTCAGTGACAACACAAAGCGTGGGCCACTAAAGCCAACATAAGCTGAGTGGCTTTCAATAAAATCATAGCCAGATTCATTGTCTAACCAGTCCATGACTGCGCGCATTTGTATGTTGGTTTGACGCTCTGATGTACCGCTAGGCAAATCGATGTTTACCAGTAACTGATTGCGATCAGAGTCAGGGAAAAACTGGTTAGGGATAAATTTCATAGCAAATACCGCTGCTATCAATAAGGCAAACATTGAGGCTATAAAGAGAAGCTTGAAGCGCAAAATGAAATGCAGGAATGTCTCGTATCGACCAGTGACTTTTTCCGAGGAAAGGGCTTCTGCTCCTGCTTGTGATTCATCGACTTTAATAAAGTGATAGCACAATAGGGGCGTAACACACAGGGCGAGTACCCAGCTAGCGAGTAGGGTAATAAGGATAACCAAAGAGACAGAGCGTGTGTACTCGCCTGCCACATGTTCCGCCAGCATCAGAGGTAAGAAGAACAAAATGGTAGTAGCGGAGGAACTCAGTAAAGGAATGGCGAGTTCTTTTCCTCCTTGGGTCATGGCTTTAAAGCGCTCGTCGCCATCTTCAAGGCGGCGCTTAAAATCCTCGGCGATCACGATGCCGTTATCGACTAACAATCCTAGCGCGATGATAAGGGTTGCTAAGCTCATGCGCTCCAGACGAATTTCGAAAATTTGCATAAGGGTGAGGGCTGATAGCATCACAAAGGGCACTATGGTTCCCACAATCAAACCGGTGCGCATACCGAGAAATAAGACCACTACGATCAATACAATAATAAGGGTTTGCAAGACGTTCATAGACACGCCTTGAACTGTTTTCTCGACTTGTTCCGCTTGGTAAGTGGCAATATGCAATTGGTAACCTACGGGTAAACTGTCTTCAAGTTGCTCGATGGCAGATTTTAGGCGAGGAGCGTATTCTAAAATGTTGTAATTGGGCAGCATGGAAATAGCAAACACGATAGCTTGTTCACCGTTAAAATAAGCAAGGTTATTTGGCGGGTCTACATAGCCTCTGTGCAGTGTCGCTATGTCGCTAAGGGCAATGGATTCTTGCGTACCGGGGATCGTAATATAGGTTTCTGCGAGATCTTCAAGGCTATTGAAATTCCCTGTGGGCTCGATGATAAACGACAACAGACCGGTGTCTATTTGCCCCCCAGAGCTAATAATATTCTGGGTTTGTAGTGCATTCATCAGCGTGTTGGGAGAGATCCCCAGTTGAGAGAGTTTAGCGTTTGAGGTCTCTAGGTAAATTCGTTCGTCTTGCACTCCTAACAACTCAATTTTTTTGGTGCCATCGACTGCGTACAAGGTGTCCCGTGTGTGTTTTGATATATCAAACATCTGACCTAAATCGAATCCGTCAGCGGTCAATGCTAATGTTAATACAGAAACGTCGCCGAATTCGTCATTAACAAAGGGGGTGCTTGTTCCTTCAGGTAACGATGCTTGCGCCTCTTCCACTTTGTTGCGCACGTTTTGCCATATAGAATCGAGGTTAAAATAGCGGTCGTAAATCTCCACATGGATCACCGACAGACCAGTCGACGAGGTGGAGCGAAGCTTTTCTACTTCGGGGATTTTGCGAATTTCTTCTTCTAATGTTTTGGTGATCAGTAATTCAACCCGTTCCGGAGACATACCAGGGTAGGAGGTACTAACGATTGCTTCACGGATTGTGATACTCGGATCTTCCCGCGCGGGTATCGTAAAATACGCGATAACGCCATTGATGAGGATGATCGCAACAATCATCAATACCAGTTTCTGATGCTTAAAGGCAATTTCTGTGAGATTCATAACACCCTGCCTTTAATTAAAACGTTGTACATTGTCATCGAGTAAGGACACTTTTTGACCCTCACGCAAAAATGAAACACCTGCTATCGCTATGATTTCTCCGGCTTTTAAGCCACTTGCAATGAATACCTCATTGCCAAGAATGTTGGTTGCTATTACGTTGCGCTTGGTCACGGTTTGACTTGCTTCGTTATACACAAAGACAAATTTTGATTGATTAAGCCCTGCACCCACAGCGGAAACCGGCACGATCATGGATTCATGACTGGAAGAATTTATTTGATTGTTAGGCAATTGGGTAAGCGCATTTTGATACTCCTCATTGGTGTAGGTGATATCAACTTCTGCTGTCATACCGGCGCGCAATAACGGCGAGCTTCCGTTTAACACTAGGGTAATAGGGAAGGCATTCGCCGTTTCAGCACGCGTACCTACCTCGGTGATAACGCCGGTGAGTTCGACATTGGGGGCAGCTGGGAAGCGTACCGGCACTATCATACCGTCAGATAAGTGCTGAATTAAACTTTCAGGCACAGATACGTGTACCTCAAGGCCACCGTGGCCTTCTACTTCAAACACACTTTGTCCGGGGGAGATCTGCTGGGAAGGTTCTATCATACGCTTGGTGATGACACCGTCATAAGGGGCTTGTAAGGTACTGTCTTGTCGATCTTTGGTGGCTAATTCAAGCTGACTTTTGGCCACTTCTACGTTACTCAGCGCAGATTTGTACGCGGCTTCAGCGTTGTCAAAACCCGACTTTGAGACCAGCCCTTGCTCGACCAATTCTTTGTAACGCTGGTACTCATTTTCGGCTTCATTTAATGCTGAACTCGCCTGGGCGTATTTGGCTTGAGCAGATTGAAAGTTGAGATTGAAACTGCGCTGATCTAAGGTTGCTAGCACTTGCCCTTGGGTTATTTTCTGGCCTAAATTGACTGCGACGCTGGCGACTTTTCCGCCCACCAAAAAGCTCAAAGAGGCTTTTTCTACCGCTGCTGTTGCACCGGCTAATCTGCGAACCTGGGTGAGATCGTGAGGTTTTACTTCTGTCCAAGCTATGGGGCGAACGACTTCTTGTTCGACTTTTTCTTGCTCTGAACAGCCAGTGACGATAAAGAGTGTGGCCAGCGTTAGGCTGGTGAGTAAATATGCAGGTTTAATCACAAGTTCGTCCTAAATATAAGATTTTTATCGTCTGACAATGGCTTTAAAATACCCGCTATGGTTACGCGTAACCAGTAGGCGCATTTAAAAACAATGCCTGTTTAATATGGCTACTTTAATTAAGAAGCAACCAAATCGCCAGTGTCACTTCAGCGATACATTCTCAAAGAATACTAAAACAGGCACTATATGCGCTTATTTTCCCATCAAATACCCACTTCATTTTTTTGCTGATCATACCTTGGTACGATTATTCGTGTCCCGACTGGCGACTATAATTTGGTCACCATATTGAGTGGCATCTGACTTGGCCAATCGGTCATAAAGTAATACGTTAACTGTGGCTGCTAAGTTCATACATCCCGTGGTGGGTACATAAACAACATGTTGGCATTTATCTAATATGCTTTGTTCAATCGACCCATCCTCAGGGCCAAATACGTAGTAGGCATGTTTAGGGTGTTCAAAGTGCGGTAGCGGTGTCGCACCTTCTACTAATTCAACGGCTACCATTGCCATATGTGGTTCTGGCATAGGCTCGTCTATTTGCGCCAGGGGTATATTCAAGCCGACATTTTTTGTATCTGTGTTAAAGGCCCGCGCTCTGGCGTACCGCTCCCCAGTGTACAAGACGCTATCCGCACGATAGCAGCCAGCCGCCCTCAGGATGCTGCCCATGTTTTGTGGGCTTTTCGGATTAATAATGCACAGCGTCACTGAGTCATCTGAAGGGCTGCTACTATCAGGCGTTGCTAAATCATTCGAGTATGTCATTAACCTGCCAAAATCTGTTCAATACCCGCAAGGTGCTCTGGGCTAAATTCGAGATTGTTTAACGCACTGACGCAATCTTCAATCTGTTCGACCTTACTGGCTCCGATGATTGCCGATGTAACCGCTTGCGGTTGAAGTACCCATGCTAAGGCCAACTGAGCTAAGCTCTGCTCACGCTGCACGGCTATCTCGTTAAGCTTTTGTACTTTAGCAATTTTATCTCGGGTAATATGATCGGCATTCAGGTGAATTTGTTCACTGCGTGATGCGCGAGAGCCATCTGGGATCCCATGAAGATATTTATTAGTCAAAAAACCTTGGGCTAATGGCGAAAACACCACTGAACCAACACCATGATTTGTGAGTACATCGGTAAGGCCGTCTTCTATCCAGCGGTCGAACATATTGTAACGCGGCTGGTGGACCAATAATGGTGTGCCTAAATCTTGCAATATTGCGATAGCTTGCTCAGTTTGCTGTGCGCTGTAATTAGAAATCCCTACATACAAAGCACGCCCTGAGCGCACAATGTAGTCTAATGCTTGCATGGTTTCTTCAAGCGGCGTGTCAGGGTCAAATCGATGGGAGTAAAACACATCAAAATAATCTAGCCCTGTGCGCTTTAGGCTTTGATCACAGCTTGAAATTAAGTACTTACGTGAACCACCAATACCAAACGGCCCAGGCCACATGTCATAACCGGCCTTGCTTGAAATCAATAATTCATCGCGATAGGGCGCTAAGCTCTTTTGCATGATTTTGCCAAACGTCGATTCAGCGGAACCATAGGGAGGACCATAATTGTTGGCCAAATCAAAATGATTAATTCCTAAATCGAACGCTTTGTGCACCATAGCTTGTGCATTACTAAATGCGTCTACTTCACCGAAGTTTTGCCATAGCCCTAATGACAAACGCGGTAACTGAACGCCGCTTTTACCGCAGCGTTTATAGGGCATATTTTGGTAGCGAGATCCGCTTGGTATGTAGCTAGGGTTTGGTTGGTGGGTGATCATAATCGCTCAGCTGACAAAATTTTCGTTAGCCTAAACGAAAGCCTTTGAATTCTCAATTTATGAATGAAAATTAAAGGCTTACAAGCATGTTGCTTTAAACCGAGTAGCACAGCGTAAAATAAGCCCTAGCATCTATCCATAAATGAAAATTCTAGGGCTAAAAACCGTCCGCGTACCGGCTTATACTTTTACCACTTTATTGGCCCACACTTTTGAAGTATTGAACAACTGCGCTGCTTTGGCTCTCAATCTCAAAAGCAACACATAAGCAAGGGGAACAAGGACTAAACTGGTTACGGTGGAAAAAGCCAAACCACCAATTATGGCAATGGCCATAGGCGAATATGCCGGGCCATCTCCACCAATCGAGGTATTGCCCAAAGCCAGTGGTATCAAGCCGACTATGGTGGTCGCCACTGTCATTAAAATGGGTTTGACCCGGGTTAAACAGGCCTCGATGACGGCGGTATTGATCTCATGTCCTTGGTCAATGAGTTGATTTATTCTGTCTACCAACACAATCCCATTGTTGACGACTATGCCCATTAATATGAGCATGCCTATCATGCTCATAACCGACATAGCGGTACCTGTCACAAACAAAGCCCAAAACACACCCGTGAGGGAAAATAGCAAAGAAGTAATAACCGCCGTAGGCAGAAGCAATGATTCAAACAAAGCCGCCATGACGATGTAAATCATGCAAATCGCCAGCAACATATTGGTTTGCATGACCGATTCATTTTGATTTTGTCTGTCAATACTGCCATCAAACGTCCAGCTGTATCCATCGGGCAAAGTGAGGTATTGCATGACGTCTTCAATACGCTCTTTTGCTTGTTGTAGGGTTATATCATCCCCCATGTTGGCACCGATGGTTATCGATGTTTGTCGATAGCTGCGGCGAATTTCGGCTAAACGCGGCACGATTTTACTTTCGCTTACCATATCAAGGGTAATCGTTTGCTGGCCTATGCGGGTAATGGTGAGGTTTTTTAGCTCGGCAATAGACTCTTGTAGTGCTTGATCGAACAGCATACGCACGCCAATCTCACCGCTTTCGCTATCTCGATAGGTGCGCAGGTTAGTACCGCGCAAGCCACTTGCCACAGTACGGGCGACATCGTTGGCTGAAAGGCCATAACGAAAGGCTTTATTGCGATCAACGACTATCTGTAATTCGAACTTTTGGTTATTGCCTTCAATGCCGACGTCCGTTAGCCCGTCTATTTGCTTGATGATCGGCAGAACCCGCTCCGCGACTTGACTCAAGGATGCCGATGAGTCGCCTAATAGTGTGAGTTGCAAGCCTCCGCCGTTGCCTTGCTCCCACTTGAATGAGGGACGAGCACGCGCAAATTTGGGCATATCCTCAAGAATGAGTGCTTTTAATTCGCTTTTAGAAATAGGCGTGTCTTTTTTCAGCGTAATTGCCGAAGTTGCTTCCCCGGCAGTAAAGTAGGTGTAGACCTGTTCGATATGAAATTTCTCTTGGTTGGCATATAAATAGCCCTCCATTTTATCAACTGACTTTTCCACCTCAGACAAACTGTAGTTGCCTTGAATATCGTAGTTCAGCCACAACCGGTTATTGCTATCATCATCGTCGTCACCACTAACAAACTGCATAGGAATAGCGGTACTTACCAGTATAAGAACAGCTATCAGACAGGTTAGCCCTCGATGGCACATAGACCACGTGAGAACGGCTTTATAACGACGGGCAAATTTGCCCAAATTGGCGGGATCCTGGCCGCTGTTTGCTAACAGCGTTTTATTATCGCTTTTCGCGCTGAGCGCGTTACTCGTTGAATTTGACGCCTTGCCTGATAAACGGCTGGTCAACAGGGGGATCAAGGTTTGTGCAATCAGTAAAGAGGCAAACAAAGAAATACAAATAGCGATGGCTACATGTTCCAAAAATATCGTTAAATTAACTTTTACTCCGACAATATTAGGCAGAAAGACGATAGCCGTGGTAGTGGTGCCAGCAATTACCGCCAAGCTCACTTTACCTACTCCTGCCTTCGTGGCCTGTGCTGGGCAGGCATAGTGTTTGCGCTCTTGTTGAATGCTTTCGGTGACGACAACGGCATTATCCACCAGCATGCCTACCGCAAGCATTAGGCCCATCATTGATAATATATTAATGGTATAGCCCATAAAATACATACACCCGAGGGTGATACAAATCGAGAAGGGCACTGATAACACCACTATTAGGGTGGTGGTTAGATTGCGTAAAAATGCGTAGAGCACCAAAATTGACAGCAATGCACCGAGCAAACCTGCGTTAAGCAAATCTGCTAGGGACTCAGTCACACTCGCGGCTTCATCATCCATTACAAATAGGGTGATACCGGCAAACGCAGGGCTGTCGTTGGCTTGGTTAATCACTTCCATAACGGCTTGTGATACCGCCACTAAATTACTGTTAGATTCACGAAAAATATTAAAGCCCACCGCGTAGGTTCGATCTAAGTGCCTGCCTTCAGTTCGCTCGGGGCTTTCGAAACCTATGTGTGCAATATCACTTAACCGCACTCCTTTTTGAATTATCAGGTTACTGATGTCTTCAATTTGGGTGAATGCTCCTTGTGGGTTAATGCTGATCTTTTGTTCTAAGTCATAGAATGAACCTGCTGTCATAGCAAAGTTTGCTTGGCGCAGTGCATTGACTAATGTGTCGTTAGGGATCCCTAAACTGGCTTGTTTTTGTGTATCGATACGGATCGCAATCTGCTTTTTAAGCACACCGTACAATTCAACTTTTGATACGCCAGGCACCCGCTCAATTGGCATTTTAAGGTTTCGTTCTAGTAAGTCATAGGCATCCGATAGATCCCGTTCGCTAGACACCCTAAGTTGAAAAATCGGTAAATCACTGGTGTTAAATTGATACACCAGTATTCGTTCTACATCATCAGGTAAGTCATTGCGGATCGCGTCAATTTTCTCTCTGGCTTCAATCCCTTTTGCTTTTAGGTTTTCATCCCAGGCAAATTGAAGTTGGATTTGTGCAGCGTTCTCAGTGGACTTAGAGCGTAAACGCTTTATACCTGACATGGTTGCCAATACTTCTTCTACTGGACGGGTGATCATTTTCTCTATTTCCGCTGGGGTGGCGTTTTCATAGGGAATTTGTACCGTTATTTCGGGTATATCAATACTGGGGAATTTTTCTAACGGCAACAGTTGTGAGGCTAAAATGCCAAACAGCAACATAGAGAAAAACACCATGCCAATGGTGACGGGGCGGCGCATAGCGAAGGCTGCTAGGCCAGCGCCCAGCGCTGAAAACTTGTCTTCAGTTTGTCCTTGTTGGCCTGACTTATTCATAGCTAGGCTCCTCTTTTAAAAGACGATCGTTAGGCCCGTCAAGCTGGCTTGATATTGAGGCGTCACGAGCAAACTTTTTGCTGTCAAATAAGGCATATAAGCAAGGGATAAAAAATAACGTCAGTAGGGTGGCAAACAGCAGACCAAAAATGACCGTAATCGCCATAGGTACGCGCATTTCAGCACCTTCTCCTAAGCCTAAAGCCATAGGTAATAACCCTAAAGAGGTCGTAAGGGTAGTCATTAAAATAGGGCGAAGACGGTTTTGCGCGGCATCAAGGATCGCTTGTGCCTTAGCGACGCCTTCAGTGCGCAGTTGATTAATCCGGTCGATAAGCACAATCGCATTGTTCACGACTATTCCGGCCAACATGATTAAACCAATAAAAACCACCACACTAATGTGCGTTTGGGTGATAAATAATCCAAAGATTGAACCCGCACAGGCTAATGGCACAGTAAGTAAAATCAATAATGGGTGTAACAATGATTCAAACTGCGATGCCATGACTAAATACACCAGAAATATCGCCAGTGCCAAGGCGAATTTCAGCGAGGCAAAGCTGGTTTTCATTTCTTCGCTTTGCCCGGCAACGCGCGCTTGTATGGATAGAGGCAATTGCATGTCACGGATATGCTGGTTTGCCGCGTCAACCGCTTGGGATAAGTCGCCATAGGCTAAATTGGCAGATATCACCGCGACCCGCTGTTGGCCGATGCGGGTAATTTCGCTTGGGCCAATTGACATGCTCAAGGTAGCAACGGCGTTTAGGGCGATGGCGCGCTCAGCGCCAGGGTTTACGATGATGCGTCCTATATCCTCAATGGAGTCGCGCTGGGTATGAAGGCTACGTACTAAAATATCAATTTTACGATCGTCTTGATTAAATTGACTGGCGACTTCACCGCTCACTTTAGCGTTAATAAGAGTGGATACTTGCGGTGCGCTTAAGCCCAATTGCGCCAGTTTAGCGTGGTCGAAGGTGATCTTAAGTTCAGGCGTACCGCGAACTAAAGAGCTTGTTACATCACTAAAGCGCGAGTCTTGTTGCAGTGTTTCTACCAGGGCTGCGCTATGGCGCCCTAAACTTGCCAAATTATAGCCCATTAAATCGATAGAAAGAGGGGCAGAAAAACTAAACAACTCAGGTTGACCGAACTCGGCTTGTACACCGGCTTGTTTACTTAAATACGCTCGCATCTTGTCTTGTACGTGCAATAACTGCTGCTCGTTTGAATCGCTGTGCATGACAACGTTAAGTTTACCCCAGTTTTCGCCTCCTTGGCTGGCTGATGCGTTCATCAGGCTACCAGTACCGGCTAATGAGTAGGTGCGTTTCACACCGGTTTGCCCCGCGGTGAATACCGACAAGTCTGATAGGGTTTTGTCGGTGTGAGTAAGCGGGCTGCCACTTGGAAGCGTAAGCTCCACATAAAACTCGCCTTGAGACATGCTGGGGATCAGTTCCATGCCTAATTTAGGTACCAGAAATAAGGCGCTAGCGGAGGTTGCTAGCATTGCCACAAGTAATAATACAGGCGTTTGTAAGGCCCGTTTCAGTAAAGATGAATAGCGTGCAGTCACAATGCCCATAAGCCGTTCAAACAACCATAGAACAGGTTTAAAGATAAAACTGAGCGTTTTTGCTGCCGCCCTGAACACGACTAACACACTGGTAGAAATAACCAACGGCAAGTAATAAAAAACGCCTCGTGCGAACCACACAAAGGGCAGAGTAAGTAGCTGAAAAACGCGTTTTATTGGGCCGACTTTAGAAGCTTTTGTTGGGCTATCTTTATGTGGGGCTAGATTGGCGTTTACCTGCAGGCCTGTTTGAGATAAGTCATGAGGGATCGCCGAGTTATCGTCAATGGTTACCTGAGACTCGCCGGTTTTAGCTTTTGACGAGTTACGCTCACGCGCTGCCAACATAGGAATGACCGTCAGCGCGACAATCAAAGATGCGCCTAAAGCAAATGTCACCGTTAAGGCTTGATCAGCAAATAACTGGCCAGCGATACCTTTGACAAACACCAAGGGAAAAAACACGGCCATGGTAGTCAAGGTTGATGCGATGATCGCCATAGAAACTTGTTTTGTGCCCTTAGCGGCGGCTTGGTGAATATCAGCTTCGGTCTTTTTATGGCGCTCAATATTCTCAAGTACAACGATGGCGTTATCAACCAATAAGCCAATGGCTAACGCGATGCCGCCCAAGCTCATTATATTGAGGCTAATATTGTTGCCATACATCAGATTAAAGGTCGCAATAATTGATACAGGAATAGATATAGAGATGATCAATGTTGGCCAAATGTTGCGTAAAAATAAATACAGAACGAACATGGCTAATATGCCACCTATGATGCCGGCCGACTTTACATCGTCTATGGCATTGGCAATAAAAACAGACTGGTCGTAAATAAGCTGTATTGTATAGTTTTCAGGTAACGCGCTTTCTAGTTGACGTAACGCGTCATTCACGTTTTGCGCAACTTGTACCGTGTTGGCATCACCTTCTTTATAAACGGCAATTTCAACGCCTTCTAAACCATCAAAACGGGTAACAGAATCTCGCTCTTTGTAAGCGTCTTGGATAACAGCGATGTCTCCTAGGCGAATATTTTTATTGTCACGACGGGCAATAAACACATCTTGCATGTCAGCAATACTAGTAAACTGATTTAAGGTACGCACCGTGTATGCTTGGGAGCCATCTTCAACGCGACCACCCGCAGCGTTAACGTTTTCCTCTTTTAAGCGCTTGATGATTTCGCTCATGGGGATCGCTAATTGGCTGGCTTTTTGTTGATCCACCAATACCTGAATTTCACTTTCTAGGCCGCCGCCAATTTTGATAGATGCGACACCGCTAATGGATTCAAGCTTACGTTTGATTTGCTGCTCAGCGTATTCCCGCAAGCGTTTCATACCATGTACGTCAAGGGCTGGTGCCTGAGACGCATCGTGACTAGTGGCATTGACAGTGTGATGGGCAAAGCCGAAACCAAGGCGCATAACAGGGTCTAAACTGGGGTTAAAGCGCAGTAACACGGGCTTTTCAACGTCTAGAGGCAAAATCAATATATCGAGTTTTTCGCGTACTTCTAAACTCGCCATATCCATGTCAGTACCCCATTCAAATTCAAGCAGTACATCAGATTGGCCCGAAGTCGATGAGGACGTGACTTTGCGAACGCCTTTTACCACACCGATGCTTTCTTCAATCGGTTTGGAGACAAGCTGCTCGATTTCCCCTGGTGCAGCGCCGACATAATCAGTTCGGATAGTTAGGGTAGGGTAAGACAATTCCGGCAGTAGATTTATCGCTAAGCGTGACAGAGACACCATGCCAAACAAAACCACAGCAAAGGTAAACATCCACACAGCGACAGGGCGCTTTACGGCAATATCAACAATATTCATGCTAGGTGTCCTTACTTAGCTGGTGTGGTTAGCATCGAGTGATGCGTTATCTTCGTTTTGCTGCGGGGTATTCGAAATCGCTTGCTCATGGGATTGCGCCTGTAACAAAAGCGCTTCTGGGTTAACGATTTCGACTGGTGCTTGGTCTTTTAAGTTTTGATGGCCTGTAATCACTACGTGTTCATCGCCGCTCAAACCACTTAATATCTCCACATAATCGCCTTCTTGATACCCAATGCGTATTTCTTGTTTGTGGGCGATGCCATCAGAGACCACGAACACATTGATTTTGTTATCTATGCTTAACATAGCTTTGCGGGGCATAAGGGTAGCTTGTTGATGAGTGTCGTAGTTTAAATCGACATGCGCGAACATACCTGCTTTCAGTAAATGTTCGTCATTAGGTACGCGCAAGGTGACTTTAAAGGTGCCAGTTGCAGGGTCAATCACAGGGCTAATACGTTCAACAAATGCATCGACCTTACTGTCTTGCAATGCACTTAACGTGAGAGTCGCGGCTTGATCCTTATGTACTCTTGAAAGTTCTTTTTCAGGTAGATACACCACACCATAAAGTTGGTTTTGCTCTACGATGTGAAACATTTGCGCACGTTGGAACGATTCGGTTAGGTTGCCTACTTTGGCATTACGGGTGGCAATATAACCGGAAATGGGGGCGACAATGGTCGCTTCTTTTAGATCTAATTCGGCTAAGGAAAGGGTGGCTTTTGTGGACGCGTATTGCGCGCTAATTTTGTCATAGGTGTCATCACTGACTAACTTTTTATTGTACACCTTATCAATTTTTGCCAGCTCCTTTTCAATACCGACTAAATCTGCTTTAGCCCGAGCAAGGTTCAAGCGATAGCGTTCTGGCTCTAACTGAGCAAGCACTTGCCCTTTTTTAACGTAATCACCTTCTTCAACGTAGATGTGTTCGATAATGCCAGATGCGCGAGCGACCACGTAAGCTTCTTCTTTTGCTTCGAGTACGGCTGTGGTGGTGTAATTTGAGGAAATATCACCAATATGCAGAGCACCGGCTTCTACCGGCACTGAAATAGCCAGCTCTTCATTTGACTCTTTGCTGGTGGCATCTGCACCACCGCATCCTGCAAGTAATGTGCTGGCGCTCAACAATGTGAGTACTGTCAGTGCGTTAAAACCGATAAGTGGTATCGTTTTAATCGTCATCTTATTCCCCTGTATCTTTGTTTTTATCATCGTAATTAGAATAGGTGTGCTGTTAGCCGCATTGGGCTAAATCATAGCGTCTTCTTGGTTATGAGCAGAACTTATGCCATAGCTGGTTAACTGATTTTAATTCTTTAAAATCAAATGGTTACGTATTTTTTGTTTATTGGGCGTGTTATGCGCGAGGTCAAATAAACGATTGTTTGGTGTAATTTCCCACTTATTCGTCATAGAGCTACAAACTCCAGCGTTTATGATGCTCTGCTAGCTGCATATGAGATATCAAGCTAGGTTTTAAATACACTGCGGGTGAAGTGGAACATACAAAGAGGGAATGAATGGCGGGTTAAATTTTAACCAGTAAAACTTGCTTAAGAGTTTGCATATTGTACATAGATGGATACTACCTACGCTGAACGTATGCGTGACCAAAATGCACTTAATATATTGATTAATAGTAGCTTTATACGTTTTGAGGGTGAGTGGCACAACACTTGTTTATGCTTAGTTCGGCAAGGTAAGTTGCTTTGCCATCTTTCTAACACTCTCGATTAAGAACTACGGAGATAACTATGAAAAAATTTACCCTTACTACACTAGCAGCGACCTCTTTACTTATGACTTCAGGTGCATCCTTAGCTGCGACTAATGACAGTGTAGAGCATCATGGTATCTATGTTGGTGCTGGCTATGGACTAGTTGATGTGGACGGCGATGAAGATTTCGATCGTGACGATAATGCCGCAAGCGTGTATGTCGGTACACAATTTAACCAGTATTTGTCGGTTGAAGGTGGCTATATCGACTTCGGTGAATATGGTAATGACACATTTAATACTGAAGTTGACGGTTACACCCTCGGTTTAAAAGCAGGCTTACCGGTGAATGAATACATCACACTGTTCGCAAAAGGCGGTCAGTTATGGTGGGACGCTGATATTAACGCGGCCGGTGTTAACGACAGTACCAACGGTGATGATTTATTTTACGGTGTAGGAGCTTCTTTCGCTGTATCTGAAGGCTGGGATGTACGCGTAGAGTACACTCGCTTTGATTTAGAATTTGAGCGTGACGAAATCGGTATTTTGTCTGAAATTGACAGCTTCGACAGTGACGTAGATTACGCTAGCGTTGCCGTGCAATACACCTTTTAAGAGCTAGAGGGTGTACGTATGGGCCTGCGCTGCAGGCCTTTGCCAAAACTATTGGGTTAGCTTATACACTTTTTCTATTCAGTCCTGAACGAGTTTAATGAGCAGCCCTGAACGAGTTTATTGAACAGTCCTGAACGTGTTTAATGAGCAGCCCTGAGCGAGTTTAATGAACAGTCTTGAACGTGCTTAATGAGCAGTCTTGAACGTGCTTAATGAGCAGTCTTGAACGTGCTTAATGAGAGCCCTGAACGAGTTTAATGAAAAGCCCTAGAGCATCCGAATCAAGGCTCGTCATGTCACTCGTTATTTTGACCTTAGTTACCTTTGCCTTGTGCCGTTGCCAAAATGATCTTAAAGGCTTCTTCCTTACTAAACCCAGCCTCTATTAGCGCTTCGTAGTATCTGCGTTGTAATTGTGCTTGTGCTTTTATTAAATCAGGATCGCTCATAGCACGAACTTGGTTTTTCATTTGCTCGGCTAATTGAGAGTTAACAAAATCAAGGGGATTACCCATTTGTTGCGCGTGAATACTTGATGTAGAGAAAACTGATAGCGCGATACCCGCCACAAGTGGCACGGCACTTCTTGATACTATGTGATATACGTTTTTAAGTCCCATGAAATGTTCCTTTTGCGTTAGATTGAAAGACGTAGCAAGCCGAGTGGCTTATATTCGATAATTCCAGAATGCGCTGTTATCCATAAAGAATATACCTGTTTATCGCGATACTACTAGAGACACGTACAGACTGATTTAGTTGCATCCCCATAGGCAGTGCTTATCTATGGCACATTGCCTGTTTAGGGTATAAATTTCGTTTCAAACGTACTTTTTCGCCGAATAAGTCCGCGACAGGTGGGCCTTTATGAGCCTATACTAGCCCCTTTAAGGAGTCGCAGTAATACGCTTTATTGATAAGCAAGTATCTGAATAGTAAATCTATTTACGTAGTCATTTTATGCCCAGTCGCTAGCTTAGTGTTCGCGGTATCTCTGATTGTTGCCGATGCAGTCGCACAAAAATTGCCGTCGATGGTGGCAATGCATATACGTCAATATCAGTACATAATCTAAGTGCTGAATTATAAGTGCTGAATTATAAGTGCTGAATTATAAGTGCTGCAATGTAAGTAAGATGCACAGCCATTACACTCGTTGCCGTAAGGATGTAACGGTCAAAGTCGTTACTCACACCAGCGTGTTCAAACGGATAATTAACCTAGTCAATTCAAGGAGAGAATAGTGGGGCTGATTTTGGGGCCATTAGTCATATTTTGGCTAGTCATGGCAATCTATGTTGTAACCATTGGCTATACGCTTTTTGCCGCATTACCTAGCCACGCGGCGGCAGTATCCGTGAGCATAACCAGCCTATTGTGTTTAGTTTGTTACCTTTATTGGGGATTTTCCCGATATAAAGCCAAAACCGCACTTTCGTGGTACGAAATTCCGTTAACCTTTGCAAGCCATAAACCCAGTCTGGGAGTCTGTATACTCGCAGTTGCTGTGCATTGGGTAGGGCCAAATCTTTGGGTGAGTGAGTATGCAAACATACTGACAAGCAGTATCATGTTCGCTGCTCTGTTCTCTACCTCGTTTGGTGTGCTAGCGGGTATATTTGGTTCAGGTACCTATATGAAGCATCGAGGTATCCAGCAACGTCATTGAGCTTGCCCCTAATGTTGAGCGAGCAAACAAATGCTGGCCATCAGTAATATGCTTGTTGGTATAGTCCCTGTTGTGGGCGCCGTTATGTTGCTCATTATTATCATTATGTTTGGCGTACTAGCAGGACAATTGCTCAGATTAGGTTTGTTGTTAAATTAATAAAGGCTTTACAGACAGTATGGATGACCAAATAGGGCGCTTTACCCAGGTAATAACCGCACAATTAAAGCAAAGCGGCCATGGTAGCAGCGCGCACGATAGCACCAAAAAAATAAAGCTAATCATTCATGTCGGCACACCCAAAACAGGCACCACAAGTGTACAAACCTACCTGAGTAAAAAACAACGGAAACTGCGCACAAAGGGGATTCTATACCCGCATAACCTTGAGGTTTCCAATAACCCAGGAGCGCCTACTCACCACTGGTTTGAAAAAAACTTAGTGTCTACTCATGTTGACAATTTCATCGCTAATGTTAGCAATGTCATAACACAGATAAAAAGTGAAACGCATACAGTGATTTTGTCCTCCGAAGGGATTTACAATTACTGGTGGGACTTTCCAGAGGCATCAAAAGATTTGTTGGGCGAACTCGCTAAGTTGTTCGATGTCAAGCTGTGGGTATGGTTTCGTGAGCCTATCAGTTTTATGCAAAGCTATTACAAGCAATGTATTCGCAACCCAAAAGTGGCCAGTAATCCCTGTTATGGCAAAGACTTATCTTTTAACGAAATGCTAGATATTCCTTGGTTTGCTCAGCACCTTGATTATCAAGGGTTTGTAACACAAGCCCGAATGATATTTGGTGAAAACAGCGTATCTGCCTTTGAGTATAAAGGCGATATAGTGAAGCAAGTAAGTACCTTGCTGGGGCTAGCGACAGCTCACGACAACCCCACACCAAGGCAAAATACCAGTTTAAATCAGGCTTCAATTACGCTGCTGCGCGCGATTAATCACTATGATGTAAAAGCCAAGGATAAAGAGTTATTGATGCCTCTGATCAAAGACATTAACAGCATTATGGATCGTTATACCAACCAATGCGTGACGGATGAAACTGCGAAACAAAGGGTGTTGAGCTTGGTGAACCCCGTGACATTTAACAGCACTCATCCTTAACGCGTACTCACTTGAAACGTGCCCATTAATTGCTGAAGACGACTGGCGTTAGTATTTACCTGTTCTGAACTCATACTCAATTGCTGAATAGAGGAGGCCATGGCTTCTGTTACTTCTGTGACCTGTTGTGCGGTCTCACCGTTGCGAGCACTATTTTGCTCTATGACATTTATGCTCTCAAACATTTTTTCCACAATGGCATGTAGCTCAATGTTTTCACCCGATGCGGCCTCTGTTAATTTTAAGCTTTGATCTACATTTTTAACCCCAGATTCCATAAAGTTTACCGCATGTAAGGTTTCTTGCTGCAAGCACCTCTTATCGCTGATAGTAAATTTCATGCGGGGTATATTTGAAACGTAAGTGCATCTCAGGGATAAACTGTGAGAAAAGGATTTATTTTAGCGTGTATCGCGTCATTCATATTACTTTATGAAGATTTCAATCATTTATTGGTGCTTTTGATAGTCGGTGGTTTTGAACTTGAACAGGCTGTGCAAAAAGCGTTTGGTCATTCAAGTTTTACTGGGGCAATACAGATTGGTTCTGTACGGTTAATTCCGTTTGTAAGCCTTATTGCGTGTGCTACTTGCACTAAACTTCTTGATTCACTCAAGGGCAAGCTCTCTTTATGTTTAAGTTTGCTCGTCGCCGTAGGGGTTATCTTCTCTGGTTATTGGTCAATAACCAGCCCGCTGTATACGGCTGAGTATGCATCTTCTACTTCTGCAATAGCTTACATTTTTGTACCCATAACGGCTTATATGTTTTCGTTTGCTGCCGGCGTTAGCGCTTATTTTTTGTGTAAAGTGTATGAGGTGGTAATTAAAGGTAAATAATAAAGCAGTGAATACGCTCACTTCGTTAACCGGATTTTCAATTTTCGGCCTTGTCTGCCAGGAGGTGAGATAACCATTTACGCTTGTGAGTTAGCTAATTAAGCCGTTTTTTCTCATGCATTATGTCTCACGCATCTCATTCCATGTATTAGGGGTAAAGAGATTAGTGTTTGTCTTTAAACTTCAGGGTGAAGAAAAACAATAAAAAGTAGCAACCAAACGCAAACCAGTAGGGCAGTGTGCCATCGATAGAATACAGATAGGTGCCCAGTATCGGGCCCACAGTAAACCCTAAAGGAGGACAGGCGCCTGCAACACCTGCTACTGCACCTTGTTCATCTGCAGATACTGCAATTGAGGCCCCAGCCATAAAACCTGGGCCAGCGAACCCCATCCCAAGACCTAAAATACTCATGGCGATAATGTACATAGTTTGCGTATCGGCTATGGCCATAATGGCAAAGGCAACCATCATCATCGGCATCGACATTCGTAACAAAACGAAAGGACGAACAGACAGCCTAGGGATCACGAGTAACTGCACTATAAGCGCTGCTGCGGCAGAGAGCATAAGACTAACGCCTACTATTTTAGCGGTTTGCGTACCGTCTAATGCCAATACATCTTGAAAGCGAAAGGCGATGGTTTGCTGCACGATAGCAAACCCCATGAAGAGCAATACCCCTGCAACCACCAAAGGAAAAATTCTTGGGTCGGTGTACTTTAATTTAGGTAATACTTTTATTTCTTTAGGCTTAGGCAATACAGGTAATGCGTAAACCGCGAGAACGGCGGCGCCTAAGGTGAGTATGACTGAAAAATACAAGGGTGTTAGCAAGCTAATGCTGGCCAGTAAACCACCCACTGCGGGGCCAAGAATAGAGCCAATATTGGTTGCTGCGCCAATAGCCCCCATGCCTTTTATGCGATCTTTTACTGTAGTGATATCCGCCATATAAGCATTGGCTGACGGGGTGACTGCAGCCATCACGACGGCATTAGCGACACGGGTAGCGATCAAAAGCGCAAGCGCGATAAGCGGGATAAGATAACCCAGTAGCGCGGCTTGAAACACACCAGCAAATAAAATGGTACCCGCTGAATAACCAAACAAACCTATCAATAACACTTTTCGTCGGCCCCACATATCGCTGGCTCGCCCCCACAAGGGACTGACCAAGAATATGGTTAACGACGAACAAGAGATAATCGCGCCAATTTGCACTTCAATTAAGCCGATTTCTCGCCCTAATGGTGCAAGAATGGCAAACAACACAGTTTGGGCAAACCCCATAGCGGCCGCAGCTAATAATAAAGTGCGTTTGGCTAACGCATTGGCAGCAGTTGGCTGGCTCATAGGGCTCACTTTTCTCTATTTAATCTGATTTCTGGATAAAAAGTATCGTTCAAGCTAAATTTTAACAATATAATTCAATAGCTTAATCATATTCGTCCAACTACCCAGGCTGAATACTCACTCGGTGACGAAATGTTTTGTGTTCACATAATTCATTCGATTTGAATCGACTAAGCAAAGCTAACTACTTAGGCGATTCAACCATAATGAGGCTAAGACAAAGTTGTCAGTGCTTCGCCCGAGTAATGCTCAAGTTCTTCTAACTTACCGTGGCGAATCTTATCTGCCCAGTTAGGATCTTGCAGTAGGGCACGTCCTACCGCGATCAAATCGAATTCACCTTTGTCCATGCGCTCAATGAGATCGTCGATCGAGCGGGTATTTGAGCCTTGCCCAGCAAATGCGCTGAAGAAGTCTTCGTTTAAGCCCACTGAGCCCACAGAAATAGTTGGCTTGCCCGTTAGTTTTTTTGTCCAACCGGCTAGGTTTAAATCGCTTCCTTCGAACTCGTTTTCCCAATAACGGCGCTGTGAACAATGAAACACGTCTACTCCGGCGTCACTGAGCGGGGCCAAGAACTCTTCAAGTAATTGCGGGGTTTCGGCTAATCTTGCTGTGTAATCTTGTTGTTTCCACTGTGAATAACGCAACACGATAGGGAAGTCGGGTGATGTGGTAGCGCGGATCGCTTTAATAATCTCCACTGCCAAACGACCACGATTCGCCATGCTGCCACCCCATGCATCGCTGCGCTGATTGGTACCGCTCCAGAAGAATTGGTCAATCAAATATCCGTGTGCGCCGTGGATCTCAACGCCGTCAAAGCCGATACGCTGGGCATCTGCGGCTGCGTTTGCAAAGCCTTCAATCACAGACTCAATTTGTGCTTGAGTCATCGGCTCTGATACTTGCTTGCCAGGTTTAAACAAACCCGATGGGCCAACACTAGGTAGGTCAGGGAAGGGGGCCTTCGACTGAGGACGAGCCATGCCCACATGCCATAGCTGAGGCATAATTTTACCCCCTGCACCGTGCACTGCTTTAACGGTTTCTTCCCATCCGGCGAGGGCGGCATCGCCATGAAACTGAGGAATACGCTCACTCATGGTCGCCACAGGATCGTTTATGGTCGTGCCTTCGGTGATGATCAAGCCGGTGCCACCTTGTGCACGGCGACGATAATAATCCGCCACGTCAGACGATGGCACACCACCGGGAGAAAATTCCCGGGTCATTGGGGCCATTACCACACGGTTATCAAGTGATAGGCCTTTGTGTTTAAACGGGGCGAATAGCGCATCTACTTTGTTACTCATATTGTTGTCCTTGATATTCATTTAATGTCGTTTACTTATTGGATACAGATAAAGCGGGTTCCTCACTAACACTGCGTATTAGGGAGTCAATCATAACGGTTGCAAGTTGTGTTACGTCTCGCTGTTCCCCCAACATGTGGGACAGGTGCAGCGATATCAAGCCATGTAGACCAGCCCAAACCACATAACATATATCGACCGGATCGCCTTTTAAGATCCCCGCGTTTACAGCTGCTTTCACAACGTGTCGCATTGGCATACTGCTGCGTGCTATTTCGCTCTCAAGAGCGGTATATTTGCTCAAATCAGGCTGGGACACGCTATACATGACACGGTATGAATCGGGAAATGCCAATGCAAATTCAAAGTATGCATGGCAAAGGGCGCTTAATTGCTTACTTAGCGTTGGTTCTTTGCCGAGCGCAGTTTCTAGGGTATCAGCAATGCGAGCGAACTCTCGCTGGCGAAGTGCGGCAAGAATATCTGCTTTGTTTTTAAAATAGCGATACGGCGTAGTGCGACTGCAACGTAAATCAGCGGCTAAGGCGCGAAGTGAAATTCCTTCGACGCCGCTTTTGGCAAATGACGCTAGCGCATGGTCGCACATGCGATTACGAAAACAGGCTATCTCTTCTTCTGACAGTACTTTTGGCACGTTTACCCTTTATTTTGTTAACTTTAAGGGCATTGCCTTAACGCTGCTGTGAGCAACAGAATAAACCATAATATATTTTATATTGACACTGTCAATTTTAAAAAGCGTTATTCACCTCGGGTATTTTGAAATAGGACTTCAGCTAGGCGTAGCAGCGTTATTCCGCCATGTCATTTATCCAAAGGAATTTAGTTTAAAGCGTCTGTAAACAGCGTAACAGAAAGGTTGAATTTACTAAGCCGCTATGGCTTTTGGAGTGCGCAACATCAAGTTAGAACCGATATGGTGATGTTTTTCAGTTTATTTTATCTCATGTATGCAGGGCAGGTAAGTATTGAATTGACAATTATCTACAGCGTAAAAAAGCCCATCTTTAACGGTTGCATTTGAAAAGCAGTGGCCGTTTTAATAGCAAAAAAGGGCTAACAGACATTGATTCTGTTAGCCCTTTTTCGGTTTTTAACTTTTCGGCGCTAGTCGTTTTCTCTCATACCAATTCGATTAATTGACCACTCAGCGAAAATTTAAAAGGGTTTATTCGTTTGGCTTTTCAGTGCTTTCGATTTTGTCGTCCGCTTTTTTCACGCGAATTTTATTTGCTCCTAATGTGTGGCCATTTAAGTTAATTGTCGCGGCCTTTGCGTCGCCTACTTTTGGCATTTCAATAAAGCCAAACCCTTTAGAGCTCTGCGTAGCTGGGTCCATCACAATTGTGCATGATTGAACAATCCCATAACCCTCGAAAAGGGTACGCAGTTCGTCTTGTGTAGTGGTGCGGTCTAAATTGCGGATCAATAATTTCATGGTAACGCCTTTTAAAAAAATAATGGGCTTATGATAACAGCGTTTGTGTTGTATCAATACGAGTTAATGGCCATAAGCGAGCTACTAAGCACAGGAACACTCATTAATGAGGCTTACACTGCGTTGCATGACTTCGAAAGAGAACTAGTTTTCTTTTAATAAAGAGCTGTCAGTCATGCGCCTTGTTTAAGCCCTTTTAAACTCTCGCTGAGTGATCACTTGTTAACGTGGAATGGTATAAGTGAATAGCTTAGTCTCGTTGGAAAATAATAATGGGCTTAGCTTTAGCCGATTAAGTAAAAAAATTTGCTTAATTTTTCCTTGCTGAAAATACTTTGTTCGTAAAAAAACACACACCTTTTTAGGCTATTAATAAAAAGATACTGAATTGAACATGCTGCTAAAAGTCGTTAACGTGCAACGCGATAAATTCATGCCTAGTTGTTATATATTGATGGAATTGCGAGTAAATGGCGTATTATAGCGTCAATTTTAAGCTATTTTATGAATTTTTAGGTTTTACTTGTTTTTTGCTTATTTCGTTCAACGTTCACCTTTATGTTTATTTTAAAATGCTGGTTAGGCGGTGATTTGGGCTAAAAAACAGCGCAAAAATTAGGGGCTAGTATTTTTAAATTTGTTGTCCTATTATCCGCATTCGCTCTCGGGGCGCCTCTTTTGGCTGAGATGTTTAATACAAACCCGTAGAACCTGATCCGACTAGTATCGGCGTAGGAATGAGCAGCACATCCTCTCACGGGATGTTTGTTTTCGTTTTCCGCGCGCCTGTATTTTTTAAGGAACACAAAAGGAAAACAAAATGAATACGATCCTTTCGTCCAGTGAGGCAACTGCTAATTTAGCTAGCGCCTCTGACACCCAAAAAATTACACGCACCCCACTTCCTGCCAGTAAAAAAGTCTATGTGCCATCGCCCAATGACCCGAGTATTCGCGTGCCTATGCGTGAAATCAGTCTTACCGACGGCACAGCGGTTACTTTGTATGATACATCTGGCCCTTACACCGATGAAACGGTAGAGATAGACGTTAACAAAGGCATTGCCGACGTGCGAAGCCAGTGGGTGCTTGAACGTAACGACACTGAGCTATATCAAGGGCGAGAAGTACAACCCCAAGACAATGGTCACTTTGATCAAGACCGAGGTTTTCAGTATTACAACGACGATTTACAACGTACACCTAGGCGCGCCATAGCGGGTAAAAATGTCAGTCAAATGCACTATGCTCGCAAGGGCATTATCACCAAAGAGATGGAGTACATTGCGGTACGCGAAAATCAAGCGCGAGAAGCGTTAAGCAATGAATTCACTACCCACGAGCGCAATATGCGCTTAAAAGGTAACCCGTTAGGGGCGAACTTGCAGCCGATTACGCCGGAATTTGTGCGTAAAGAAGTGGCTGAGGGTCGAGCGATTATTCCCGCAAACATCAACCATACCGAACTTGAGCCAATGATAATCGGGCGCAACTTTCTGGTTAAAATCAATGGCAACATAGGTAACTCGGCGTTGCGCTCGTCCATTGAAGAAGAAGTAGAGAAACTGGTCTGGTCAATACGCTGGGGCGGTGACACCATCATGGATTTGTCTACCGGTAAAAACATTCACTCAACCCGGGATTACATCGTGCGCAACTCCCCTGTACCAGTAGGAACTGTGCCGATTTACCAAGCGCTTGAAAAGGTCAAAGGGGTGGCTGAGGATCTTACGTGGGAGATCTTTCGTGACACCCTAATAGAGCAAGCTGAGCAGGGCGTAGACTACTTTACGATCCATGCTGGAGTGCGCTTACATCATATTCCGATGACGGTAGATAGAGTCACAGGCATTGTATCTCGTGGCGGGTCTATTATGGCTAAGTGGTGCATAGCCCATCACCAAGAAAGCTTTTTGTATACCCACTTTGAAGAGATTTGCCACATCATGAAGGCATACGATGTGAGCTTTTCTCTGGGTGATGGTTTACGTCCAGGCTCATTGGCTGATGCCAACGACGAAGCACAATTTGCTGAGCTGACTACCCTAGGTGAGTTAACCAAGATAGCGTGGAAACACGACGTGCAAACCATGATCGAAGGCCCAGGCCACGTACCCATGCACATGATCAAAGAAAATATGGACATGCAGTTGGAGCATTGCCACGAAGCGCCGTTTTATACGTTGGGGCCATTGACCACTGACATTGCTCCTGGATATGACCACATTACTAGCGGCATTGGCGCAGCGATTATCGGTTGGTACGGCTGCGCTATGTTGTGTTATGTCACGCCTAAAGAGCACTTAGGCTTGCCAAACAAAGATGATGTAAAACAAGGGATCATGGCATATAAAATTGCAGCTCATGCAGCAGATATCGCTAAAGGTCACCCTGGAGCACGTTATCGGGATGATTTATTGTCAAAGGCGCGTTTCGAGTTTCGCTGGGTGGATCAGTTCAATCTTGGTTTAGACCCCGATACGGCAAGAGAGTACCACGATGAAACCTTGCCTAAAGACGCGGCGAAGGTGGCGCATTTTTGTTCTATGTGTGGGCCTAAATTCTGCTCGATGAAAATATCCCAAGAAGTACGCGACTATTCTGCCGATCTGAAAAGCGCAGAAATTGAAGCGGGCATGGCAAAAAAATCAGCCGAGTTTGTTGCGGCTGGAGCGCAGATCTACGTAGCACAATCGGAGTAACGCGCCCATGACGCCTGCTAGTAGTACCCGACAGATTGCAATTGTTGGTGCTGGTATTATGGGGCGGTTGTTAGCTTGGCAGCTAATAAATCGCCCCGAATCTGTGACGGTTACATTGTTCGATAAAGACCCCATTGACAATGGCGGGGCTGCAGCTTACACAGCGGCAGGTATGTTAGCGCCATACAGCGAATTGGAAAGCGCAGAATTCGATGTATTTGAAATGGGAATGGCGTCACTTGCTCGCTGGCCTGCTGTGCTCAGTAGCATTAATGCAACCGTGCACCCGCCACTTACATTATTCAGTGGCGGCACATTGGTGGTAGCGCATCAGCAAGATATGGCAGATTTTCAGCGTTTTTACCAGCATTTGGTTACCAAGTTGCCGAGTGTTTTGCTTGATGACAGCGCTGCGCATATGCAAGTCCTCCAGCAGGCGCAACTTCAACTATATGCCCCGCAACTAGCAACTCGATTCAACAATGCTTTGTATTTACCAAATGAAGCGTGGCTTGACACTAACCAAGTCATGCAGGGGTTAGCGACCTATTTGCAGGCCAATGGTGTTCATTGGCAGGCGAATTGTCATGTTTCTAAGATCGAAAATATTGCCAAAGGGAAACACGCAGGCCGCGCGGCAGTGCATTTACCATCGGCAAAGCAGGTTTTCGATCATGTCATAGACTGTCGTGGCTTAGGCGCAAAGAGAGATTTTACGACGCAAAAATCTCAGCAACTGCGAGGAGTGCGCGGCGAAGTAATCACCTTACATGCGCCTGATGTTACGTTGAAACACGCTGTGCGCCTGATACACCCAAGGTACAAACTTTATATTGCGCCCAGAGATGCACACCACTTCGTGATTGGTGCAAGTCAAATTGAAAGTGAAGACCAGGGGCCCATAAGTGTTCGTTCTACCCTCGAATTATTATCAGCCGCTTATTCAATCGATGCGGGCTTTGCCGAGGCAAAAATACTCAATTGCGCGAGCAATTGTCGCCCTGCATTTACGGATAATTTACCTAAAATCAGCTGCAATAAGCGGGTTATGCAGATAAATGGCTTGTTTCGACACGGGTATTTACTCGCTCCTTATTTAGCGCAACAAGCTTGTGAACGCCTGTTTTCTAGGGCGCAGGCATTACCTTTTTCTGAACTTATACAGGAGGTTTCATGATAACGATTCAATTTAATGGTGAGCCCCACCAATTGAAAGCCCATGCCTTACCTGAGGTACTGCTTGAATTAGGCGCGCCTAAGATGTGTGCTGTGGCGATTAACGGCCAATTTGTGCCTAAAAATGAACATGACAGTGTGATTTTACAAGACGCTGATGCGCTTGATGCATTCACACCTATGCAAGGTGGCTGATATGAGCTGGCAATTAGCAGGAGTGGCGCTCAATAGCCGTTTTTTAATTGGCTCCTCTTTGTACCCATCGCCCCATATTATGCAGGGGGCCATAGCCGAATCTGAAGCTGAGGTGGTCACGGTTTCTTTGCGCAGACAGTCACCAAAACAGCAAGGTGGCGACGCGTTTTGGCAGCACATACAAGGGCTTGAACGGCATATTTTGCCCAATACAGCAGGTTGTTACAGTGCGAAAGATGCAGTAATGACCGCCAATATGGCCCGTGAAGTATTTAATACCCACTGGATAAAACTAGAAGTATTAGGGGATGAGTATAATTTACAGCCAGATCCGTTTGCGCTGCTTGAGGCCACTAAAGAGCTGATCGCCCAGGGTTTTGAAGTCTTTCCTTATGCCACAGATGACCTAGTGTTAGCGGAGCGTTTAGTCAATGCCGGTTGCAATATCGTGATGCCGTGGGGTGCACCGATTGGCACAGGAAGAGGATTAATGAACCCTTATGCGCTCAAGATACTCAGAGCGCGATTACCGGATACCACTTTAATTATTGATGCGGGGTTGGGCGCGCCGTCTCATGCTGCTCAGGCTATGGAGTTTGGCTTTGATGGTGTTTTACTTAATACCGCAGTGGCTGAGGCGAACGATCCAGTGTTGATGGCGAGAGCATTTCGAGATGGCATTCGCGCGGGGCGAAATGGCTTTGAAGCAGGCGTAATGCAACAGCGAGATTTAGCCAAGCCCAGCACACCGGTATTGGGTACGCCGTTTTGGCACCAAGATAAAAACCATCGCGGTAATGCATCATGATAGATCGTGATGCCCTTGTCAGTGACCCACAGTCAACGGATCACGGCATTAAGCCCACAGTTTTGACCTTCTCTGGTAGTGATAGTGCGGGCCTAGCAGGCATGCAAATGGACATAAAAGTGCAGCACGCATTTAACATTCATTGCTTAAGTGTACTCACGGCGGTGACGGCGCAAAATAATCAACAAGTTTTGGCGGTGCATGCGGTCGAACAAACAATGTTTGACGCACAAATAAAAGCCGTTAGCGCATTTAAGCCTGGCGCCATCAAAACAGGATTAATTGCGCAGCATGCACAGGCAAAAAGTATTATTGATGCTAAACAAGCATTAGGTATTCCTCTTATTTGTGACCCAGTTGGCGCTGCAACCAGTGGTAATCCCTTAATAGCCAGGGGTAGTGAAGATAGCGATGGGCATTTCACAGACGTTTTACTGCCTCATTGCACGTTAATCACTCCGAATATCCCTGAAGCCGAGCGGTTAGTAGGATTTAGCATTCTTAGCAGCCAAGACATAAAAAATGCAGCAAAAATACTGCTCGATAAAGGAGCCAGTACAGTGCTGATAAAAGGGGGCCACGGCCCTTGTGCTAAGCGGTTTAGTCAAGACTATTACTGCAGCCCAACAGAGCAATTTTGGCTGGAAAGTCAGTGGATAGACACGCAGCATACCAGAGGAACTGGCTGTGCACTCGCCTCGGCAATAGCCAGTTGTATTGCACTCGGTTATTGCTTAAAAGATGCCGTGGTCATTGCAAAAATGGCCATCACCCAAGGTTTAATAGACGCCAAAGGCTTACTCTCTAACCCCCAAGGTTACATAAAAAGTTACATGGACACCCATGATAAGGACGCAGAAAGTTACGAAGACACCCACGGTAAGGGGATAGGAAATTACAAAGACACCCATGATAAAGGTGCTGTTGATATTCGGTCTTTTCCTTCGGCGCAGCTGAGCTTACCTAGTTTACGAGATGACAACGGCGGAGCGGGTTGTGTTGAGCCACATTCTTTTTTGACGCCAGTCGAGCCATTTCCTGATATCGGCGATTCACCGCTAGGCTTATATCCCATTGTTGATCGTGCAGATTGGTTTGAGATGCTGTTGCCCCTTGGGGTAACAACCATTCAACTTAGGATCAAGGATTTATCAGATCGACGTCTTGAAGATGAGATAAGCCGAGCTGTACAAATTGCCCGCCGTTACAGCTGTCGATTGTTTATTAATGACCATTGGCAACTGGCCATTAAATACCGAGCTTATGGGGTGCATCTAGGTCAAGAAGATTTAATTGCAACACAAAGTGATGCATTGAATCCCATTCAACAATTACGCAGCGCTGGTTTGCGATTAGGGATCAGTACCCATTGTCATTACGAAGTGGCGCGAGCCCATTCTTTTAAGCCTTCTTATATTGCATACGGACCCGTTTTTGCCACATCAAGCAAAGACATGCCGTGGGTTCCGCAAGGTCTTACTGGCCTTGACTACTGGCAAAACTTATTAGCGTATCCTTTGGTGGCAATTGGCGGTATTAACCTTGAACGTGCGCAAGCTATTCACGCGCTTGGGGTGTCTGGTATTGCGATGATAAGTGAGATCACACAGGCAGATTCGCCGCTTGAGAAAACTCGCGCTTTATTGGCTGCATTACGGACATGAGTTTGTTTACTGCAGAAGAATGGCTGCAATATCAGCGTCACGTGCAGCTAAACGAAGTGGGCGTGACCGGCCAACTTCGTCTTAAACATGCCAAAGTCGTCATTGTTGGGGCGGGGGGATTGGGTTGTCCTGTTGCTATGTATTTAGGCGCGGCAGGAGTGGGGCATATCACTATTGTTGATGGTGACTGTATTTCTCAAACAAATTTACATCGCCAAGTATTGTTTTCGTTTGCGGATATCGGCAAGTCAAAAGCTCGGGTTGTCGCCAAGCGTCTAAACGATAATAACCCGTTTATTACTGTTCTTGGTGTCAACGAGCCGCTGGTTGCTGCAAATATGCACCGTTTACTTAATAAAGCAGATATTGTGCTGGATTGTACGGATAATTTCGCTGCACGCATGCTAATCAATGACCATTGCTTAGTACAGGCAATACCATGGATATACGCCAGTGTGTTAGGTACCAATGGTCAGATGGCGTTGTTTACGCCAGACGGACCATGTTTTAGATGTGTCTTTCCTGAGATCCCTGTCGATGTACCCGATTGCAATACTGCTGGTGTTTTAAGCACCTTGCCCGGGACGTTAGGTTTGCTACAAGCCAATAGCTGTTTACAGTATTTAATATCTGAGCAGTGTGAAATTGCCGGTAAACTGTTTTTATTTTCTGGAAGTACAAATCAGTTACGCACGATTAATCTTAGTAAGAATACACAGTGTGTTTGCGCTCAGCCCACGGCAAAGAGCCCTGTGGGCGTTAGGGTGCGCGCAACGCCAGCTAAATTGAAAGAAAGCGAGCAAGCGAACATCGACTCAACAGCTGCATGTCATCAAAACATAAAGCTAACCCCACAGACCTTCGTAAATCTCCTTCTGGGCCACAAAACCCCTTTTCTACTTGATGTTCGAAGTGAGCAAGAGCACAGAGGTTTTAATATAGGGGGAGTCTGCATCAGTTTAAGTGAAGATTTGCTGCAGCAGGTTACGGCTGAATGTACTGACCGAACGGCCGCTATTTTCGTGTATTGCCAATCTGGTAAACGCAGCGACCAAGCTGTCGGTCTGTTAAGTGAGGCAGCTTATTCAGAGTTATACAGTTTAGAAGGCGGCTTAAGTGCGTTACTCGAAGAGCGGCAACTGACCAAAATATTAAGTGAATTTTTAGCAAGCCGTGCTTGATAAAGAGGAACTTGAGGTCAAGACTATTGGCTCACACTGAGTGAATTCACTAGGTAAATTAATAAGGAGCGAGTATGAGTAATCCAGTTGGGTGGTTTGAAATATATGTCGAGGACATGGACAGAGCAACAGCGTTTTATCAAACAGTGTTAGCCGTTGAATTAACGTTACTAACTGACCCCACAGAAGAGCAAGTACATATGATGGCATTTCCTTCTGATATGGAAAAGTACGGTGCCAGTGGCGCGCTGGTAAAAATGGCGGGTATCGCACCTGGTGGCAATAGCACATTGGTGTATTTTTCTTGTGACGACTGCGCTGTAGAAGCAGAGCGCGTATCTCAAGCTGGCGGAGCAGTAGAGCAGGCAAAAATGTCGATTGGTGAATACGGTTTTATTAGTCTGATTAAGGATACAGAAGGCAACATGGTGGGGTTACACTCACAGGCATAACAAACTTAGCTATGACCTAACTCGGGTCATTTTCAGGCCATTTTCAGGCACAATGCACTCTGCAATACCAACAAGCTATTGATGTAACCGGAAGGCGCAACACCGTGTATGTTGCGCCTTTATTCGTTTTACATTTGCTAAAACGGCGTTAGCTAAAAGCACGTTAGCCAAAAGTGCGTTAGCGAAAAAAGGCGTAAGGCGCACTAGCCAAAAAGAGCGCCAGCCAAAGAATGCGCCAGCCAAAAAGAGCACAAAGTAGCCCATTAACGAGCTATTTTGTGCTTTAACCAGGTGTGCACTTTGCTGATCACGCTTTGATTTCTGTTTCCTAGAACCCCGCGCAGAGCCGGAGGAATGTGCTCCCACCGGGTATCATCATGGCTAATATAATGTTTGAGCATGTGTTGCCAGGCGGTTTGCTGATCTTCCGGCAAATGTTTCAAGGCCTGAATAGCATGTAGCAACATGGGAAAAGGCAATGCACTAGACACATAATTGCCGCTCCACCAATAGTTTACCAATACATTTATATTGTTTTGTGACTCCACACTGTGCCACCAAGGTGATGGTATATAAATCGCATCACCAGGGTGTAATTCTACTGACAAAGCATGTTTAAACGCTTCGGCATACTTGGGATAACGCGTTAAATCAGGGGAATTCAAATCGACTAAGCTAACCGGTTGGCCCGCGGGCGTGTGCTCTAAGGGCCCTATATATAGATTATCAATCTGTTCAGGGGGAAATAGCGTAAATCGGCGTACACCGGCCGCGACGATGGCAATATTATGTGCTTCATCAAAATGTGGCGCCACCGTAACAGGGTTACCCAACCATATAAAAGGGTGATTATCAGGCAGTAAGGGATTGCATAGCTCTTTTTCAAGTTTAGGCATCACGTCTATAATACGAGCACTTTGCACGCACACTCTGTCAACGGCTAACGCTTGGTTAGCCTGTGCAAAATGCATCATGTGGGCCAATGCTTGTTGCAATGTTGCCTGCGCCCTTTGAAAATTCATAGAGCGCATATCTTCACTGTAAAACATCCGTCCTTTTGTCTTTTGTGGCAACAGAACAAGTGGCAATGGGGTGTTTGTCGAAACATTGACGAGATAATCACATAACGCTTGATCAGATCTATTCGCGGCGTTAACCAAAGGCCACTGTTTGGCGAATCCTTTAAACACGGCGGGTGAATACACATCGGTTACACGTTGTTTAAAGTTATCTGCCGTCACTCCTTCAACCCGTCGAGGTTCAGGAAGGTTCTGAATGTTGTATATGCGATCCTGCATGCTATTAATGACTTTAAATGTATCTATCTGTTCAATATATGCAGGTAGGCTAGCACCGAAAATCATACAAGAATAGCCAAACAGGCTAAGCTTGTTTCGTTTTTGTGTTAACAAACGATTTTCGAAAACGTCTGGTCTTTATTTTTATTATTTAATAAAAACAATCGCTTAAGTTTAAATTCCGCCTATAAAGTGAAAGAAGCCTGTTAATAAATTGTTGTGTATTTTTACTGAATACGTATGCAAGACATTGAGGCATCACTAGGTGTAACGATACTATCTCGGCAACTAGAACAAAGATGTAACATTTGACTACAAGTTGTTAACCGATATCTAGGTTTCCATTTTAGTCTCGAACCGGGATAGACACACATGAAAAATTTTAAACCTAATTTAATAAAGGCCGCGTTAATTTCTAGCGGTTTCGCCTTTGGGATTGCACCAAGTGCATTCGCCCAAGAAGCAACAGCAGATGCAGCGGGTGACGACACAGAAGTGATTCAAGTCACGGGTATTCGTGGCAGCCTTATGCGTGCACAAGCAATTAAAATGGATAACACATCAATTGTTGAAGTGCTCTCTGCTGAAGATATCGGTAAATTGCCTGATACCAGTGTCGCTGAATCATTAGCTCGTTTACCTGGCCTTGCCGGTGAGCGCAGAAATGGCCGTACAAGTGGTTTGTCCGTTCGTGGCTTCAATGAGAACTACGTGGGTACTTCACTAAATGGCCGCGAATTACTAGGAATGGGTGATAACCGCGGGGTGGAATTCGATTTATACCCCACTGAAATCGTATCAAATATTTTGGTTTACAAAACCCCAGAAGCAGGGCTAATCAACCAAGGTATCGGCGGCACCGTTGATTTACAAACGGTTAAGCCTTTAGGCATGGAGCAAAGCATTACGCTTAACGGCTCATTTGAAAAGAATGCTGAAGACTCAGCTAATCCTGATTTTGACAACGAAGGTCATCGCTTATCTTTCAACTATGTTGATTCATTTGCAGACGATACCCTTGGCGTCGCATTAACGCTTGCCACTATGGAATCGCCACGTCAGGAAGAGCAATTTGGTGGTTGGGGATACGCAACAGCAAACCCAGATAACGCAGCGCCTGGTGTTGACGTGCCAGAAGGTACGCTTATTTTGGGTGGTCATGACTCACTTGCACGTTCAGCCATGTTAGAACGTGACTCAATTGCAGCCGTTATTCAGTGGGCACCGTCAGACAAGCTTACCGTACAACTTGACGCCCTTTATATCGATTTTGTCGAAAATGATGTCAAACGCGGACTCGAAGAAGGTGGCCCTGAGTGGGGTGGCGTAGATTACACCATTACCAAAGTAGAAGACGGTTTAGTGACTGAAGGTTACCACGACGGGTTTTATTCGGTCGTTCGAAACGATGCCAAAGAACAAAATGCTGAACTGACGACCTTAGGCTTAAACGTAGCCTATGAGCTAGATGAAAACTGGACTGTGTCAGCGGATTTGTCCAGCGGTAAAGTTGATAAAACGATCACTGACATAGAAAGCTACTCAGGTGTTGGCCGCGCCGGCGTTGATGGACGTCCGATTTCACCGCGCTCGTGGACAATGACATCAACCGGTGCTGTTTATGGCGATCACCCCACATTGCCGGGTGTTGATTTAACCGACCCAAGTTTGATTAGCCTAGCAGGGCCACAAGCATGGGGCGCTCCGATCATTGGTTCAGATGCCCAAGATGGCTTCGTGAATAAGCCGGTATTTGAAGAGAAACTCGATAGTGTTCGTTTCGAAGTTGATGGATACGTTGAGTGGGGGATTTTCACTAACCTCAATGTGGGGATCAACTACTCTGATCGCTCTAAGTCTAAAATTAATAACGGTGCATACCTAACCGCACCTGAATACCCGGGCCAAGGTCCGATCCCTGACCCGGTAGGCGCAATCAATCTTGATTTCATTGGTATTAACGGCGTACTTGGCTACGACAGTTTAGGTCTGTTTAACAGTGGTTATTACACAGCTACGGATGCAGGACTTGTGCAAAATGATCGCTTAGGGGATACCTATGAAGTTGAAGAACAACTGACGACCATTTTTGCCAAACTGGATATTAATACCGAGCTAGGCGACGTGTTTATCAAGGGTAATATTGGCTTACAAGTGGTTAATGCCGATCAGTCATCCACTGGGTTTAGCACGACAAGTGATGTGGATGGAATGACGGTCGCTGTGCCTGTTACAGGCGGGGCCGACTACACAGATGTACTACCCACGTTGAATTTAAGCGCTGAAATTTACGAAGGTCAGTTCATTCGTACGGCATTATCTAAAGTCATTAGTCGTCCTCGAATGGATGATATGCGCCCGAACACGCAAGCTACTTTTGCCTTTAACGATAACCAAATTGCCAACCCTGATCCTGCGAATGGTCCTTGGGGCGGTAGTTCAGGTAACCCAGAACTCAAGCCATTAGAAGCTGATCAGTTTGATTTGTCTTACGAGAACTATTTTGCAGACGACGGATATTTTGCTGTGTCGTTCTTCTTTAAAGACATTAAAAACTGGCACCGTGACACCAGTGTACTAGCTGATTTCTCTGACGTGTATATTCCAACATTACACCAAGCGTCTGATGGTTCCGCACCGGTAACCTTCTTGGGTGGCGTGTCATCAGTACTGGATGGTTTTGAAGGATTTGTACGTGGTTACGAGTTTCAGGCAAGCTTTCCGTTTAGCATGATCCACGACAATTTAGAGGGCTTTGGTATGTATGCTAGCGCCACCTTTATGGATGGTAAGTTAGACCCGGCTCCTGGTCAGACTGAAACCCGCATTCCTGGTTTATCTGAAGAGTCATACAGCCTGACCGCTTATTATGAAATGAACGGGTTTGAAATTCGCATCTCTGGTACTAAACGTGACCCATTCTTAACAGAGCAGCGCGGTTTAAGCTTGTCGTTAGTTGATGCAACCGATCAAGGTGGCGAACTTTGGGATGCGCAGATTGGCTATGACTTTAGTGAATCAGGTATTGAATCTTTGTACGGCTTACGCGTTACACTTCAAGCGCAAAACCTAACAGATGAAGATACCGTGCAGGCTGCGCCAAACGATGGACGTCAAATAACGCGTTATCAATCATTTGGTGCTAACTACCTGCTTGGGTTTAATTACTCTTTCTAATCTGAATGGTAAGGGTATTACGTAGGCTAACGCTACATTAGGTTAACCTATTCGCACAGGCGTCACTCACCTGTGCATAGACTAAAGCACGATGTGCTGTGCTTTCAATTTCAAACCCCATCTGGTTATATACAAATTAGATGGGGTTTTTCTGTTTAAAGTGATGTGATGAACACAGCAATTAAAAAGGTAGTCATTGTAGGAGGAGGCACCGCCGGTTGGTTAACGGCTGCCTTACTTCAAAAGGTCGTTGGTGCATCCATCAATATAACCTTGGTGGAATCGGAGGCTATCGGCACTGTTGGGGTAGGTGAAGCAACTATTCCTCCCATTCGGCTGGTGAACCAAGTATTGGGTATTAACGAGGCAGAATTTTTAAGGGAAACAAAAGCCACAATTAAACTGGCGATTAAATTTGAAAATTGGCGCAGACCTAACGAAAGCTATTTTCATACCTTTGGGTCGCCCGGTAAAAGCATGGCATTTTGCCATTTTCACCACTTTGTTAATCGCGCTAAAGCGTTTGGTGCGAAGGCGAGCATTTGGGATTACGACCTAAATTACCTGTGCGCCACGCAAGGCAAGTTCGCTCATATTAAAGCACAAGATACGGTATTAGATTTGCCCTATGCCTATCATTTTGATGCGTCGTTATACGCTCAGTTTCTACGCCGCTATTGTACCAAGCTCGGTGTAACTCGAATTGAAGGTATGATTGAGTCTGTTCAGCAGCATTCCTCAGGGAATATTGCTGCAGTGACGTTACAGGATGGGCAGCGCATAGACGGTGATCTGTTCATTGATTGCTCAGGGTTTCGAGGATTGCTCATTCAACAAACACTAGGTGTGGGCTACGATGATTGGACCCACTTATTACCCTGTAACAGAGCCGTCGCGGTACCCTCGGAGCGTTTTGAAACCACAGTACCTTATACTCGCGCTATTGCACACACCGCTGGCTGGCAATGGCGAATTCCCTTGCAACACCGAAATGGCAATGGCTTGGTGTATTGCAGTAGTCATATGAGTGATGATGAAGCAACGCAAACGCTATTAAACAACCTTGATTCAGCGCCCTTGGGCGATCCTAAGGTCATCCATTTCACCACGGGTCGCAGGCGCAAACAGTGGTACAAAAATGTGGTTGCAGTAGGCCTAGCGAGTGGATTTTTAGAGCCACTAGAGTCCACCAGTATTCATTTGATTCAATCTGCCATTGTGCGCTTAATTCATTTATTTCCCCACGCAGGTATAGACAGCGCAGCGGTGGATGAATACAACCAACAATCAGAGTTAGAGTATCTTCAAATACGCGATTTTTTAGTGTTGCATTATCACTTAACCGAGCGTGACGACAGTCAGTTTTGGCGCAATATGCAACACATGGATATACCCGCCTCGCTACGCCATAAAATGACGTTATTTAAGCAAAACGGTAAGTTATTCAGAGAACAAAACGATTTATTTTTAGAAAGTTCTTGGCTACAGGTGATGACCGGTCAAGGTATCGAGCCTGAAGACTATCACCCCATCGCCAATACACTATCTGAACAACAATTGATGAATATGCTTGAGCAAATGCGCAGTGTTAAGCACGAACCTTTGGCTAATTTGCCTAGCCACGATGCATTTTTATCGCATTATTGCCAGACGAAGTGAAGCATGTCTCAACCGTTTAATATCGTTATTCTCGGTGGCGGCACAGCAGGCTGGATGGCCGCTAATTTGTTTGCCCATAAATGGGCTGATAGATTAGCGAATAACGAACTGACAGTCACTTTGGTGGAATCACCCGATATCGGTATAGTGGGTGTGGGGGAAGGGTCTACTCCTACCTTGAAACGCTTTTTCAGTATGCTAGGCATTGCTGATGCAGATTGGATGCGCCAATGTAACGCCACATACAAGATGAATATTGCCTTTAAAGGCTTCAGCCCTGCCTCAGGAATCGACTGTTATAGCCATCCCTTTGTTTCACAAATTGATACCTTTACCCAAAGAGCGTTTTTGGTTAACGCCAGAACGCGGCGATTGGGGCTTGATACCCACACAGAGCCAGCGGATTTTTTACTAAACGGCGTGTTGGCAAAGCAAAATAAAGGGCCGCAAACCCCTGCTAATTTCCCTTTTCGTATGGAATACGGTTACCACTTTGACTCCCATCTGTTAGGTGTGTTTCTACAACAGCATGCGATAAGCCTGGGTACTGAGCATATTCAAGCCAATGTAGACCAGGTAAAGCAGCACGAAAATGGTGATATTGCCGCTTTGTGTTGTAAAGATGGTCGAGAACTTAACGGCGATTTGTTTGTAGATTGCAGCGGGTTTTCTAGCGTACTTATGCAAAAAACCTTAGGGGTTAAATTTAACCGCTACCAAGAAAACCTATTTAATGATTCCGCTGTGGTTGTGCCAACACCTATAGGCAAGCATATTCCGGTAGAAACGACATCTACTGCGTTATCAGCAGGGTGGTGCTGGAAAATACCCCTGACTAACCGTTTTGGTAATGGTTATGTTTACAGCTCAGACTTTATCAGCGCTAATCACGCTGAGCGTGAATTGAAGCAACACTTACAGCTGGGCGAAGACATTGAATGTCGCCACTTATCGATGCAGGTCGGGTCGCTTGCCAAGCAATGGCAAAACAATTGTTTAGGCATTGGTTTATCAGCGGGTTTTATTGAGCCTCTAGAAGCCACAGCTTTGCACCTCGCGCAGATATCTGTTGAGCAGTTCATACTAGAGTTTGAAGAAGGCGGTTTTACCAATCGCTTGCAGGGGCAATACAATACTAAAATGCACCACAGAACTGAGCGGACACGGGACTATATCGTCGCTCACTACAAGCTCAATACACGAAATGACAGTGAGTATTGGCGCGCAAACCGCAATAATATGCATTTGTCAGAGTCACTGTTACAAATATTAGATGTTTGGTACAAGCGTGGGGATTTAGAAGCGGAAATCAACCGACAAAACCTATCAAGTCACTTCAACGCCGTATCATGGAATTGCTTGTTATCTGGTTATGGTGCGTTTCCACCGCTGGCCGCAAAACAACCGGGCACAGGGGATCTATACAAAGAACAGAATATTGAATCTTTCCTTCAGGGTTGCGCATTGAATTTCAGTAACCACGCTGAGAACTTACGTTAAGATAGTACGTTAAGGTAATACGTTAAAATAATTCACCCACTTCCTATCATTATAAAATGCCATCTCGTTTTTATGATTCATTCGTAAAAGCGGTTTGCTTCCCGATTGCGTTGTTAACAGTTTGTTTCGTTTATTAGGCTTTGTCGCTGTTATTTTGCATGAGTATGCACCTGTTAGTACGAGATGTCGCGATAATGGAACTGTGGAAGTTGATTATTAAACTCCTGTAAATGTGGTCTTAAAGTTTGCTAACTGCGGTTATAATGTTGCTAAGGTGCTTTTAAATTTCGTAAAGAGCTATATCTTAATTTGTGTTTGTTAATAATTTGTTGAATACGTATGCAGTGCGTTGTTTTGGTTGTTAACTAGGCGTTAACATCTTCAGCTGGAAACAACAAGACGCACTTCGTTTCAAAATATAACGCTTATCTTGAGTTGAAAATTAACCTAGAAAGTGTGAAGCGAACGTTCGTCATACGTAATGGGACACACGCATGAAAAGATTCAAACCGAATTTAATTACCGCTGCGTTACTGGCAAGTTGCTCAACCCTAATAGCGGGGGGAGCATTCGCACAGCAATCAATAGAAGAAGTCACTAAAACGAGTACCGAACAAACACAAAGAGCTGATAAACCGGTTGAAAATGAGCAAGGGGAAAATGCCCAAGGACTAGAACGCATTGAAGTCAGGGGGTTTGCAACCAGTCTCATACAATCCCTGAATCAAAAACGCTTTAGTGACACCGTATCAGAGCAGATCTCTGCCGATGATTTAGGTGGTTTGCCTGATGTGTCTATGGCGGATGCGCTAACACGTCTTCCAGGTATTTCAGCCGTTAGAACCGGCGGTCAAGCTGCGGAGATAAACATCCGCGGTATGTCTGGCGATTTTGTGTTCTCAACGCTCAATGGCCGGGAGCAAGTATCTACAAGCGGTTCGCGCTCTATCGAGTTTGATCAGTACCCATCAGAATTAATTTCTTCAGCTGCAGTCTATAAATCACCCAAGGCATCGCTTATCGAAGGCGGCGTTGCAGGTAGCGTCGAGCTACAAACGGCAAGCCCTCTTAGCAACGATAAGCAACACACGTTTAATGTAAACGCACGAGGTATGTTCAACGACCGAGCAGGAGAAGTCTCTGACGCAGAAGAGTTTGGTCATCGCTTGAGTTTGTCTTATCAAGGTAAATATCTCGACGATACGCTCGGTGTTGCACTGGGTTATGCACGGCTGTTTCAGCCTAGTGTGTCTACCCAGTTTGTGGGGCTTGCGTACAACGCGACAAAAGATGTGAATAACGACGGGGATGACGAATTTTTAAGTGAGGGGTTTGAACTACAACACAAAGGCGGCGAAGAAACACGCGACGGCTATATGGCGGCCATTGAATGGACCCCAGTTGACACATTTACCTTAACAGCAGATGCCTTCTTGTCTAAATTTGATTCCGAAGAATTCGCTCGCGGTTTTCGGGTGAAACTTGGTGGTGCTTCAGCGGCAGTGGCTAACCCCATCTTGAATGATAACGCGGTGATCGGCGGCACCTTCAACCGCACTTCACAAAGTTTTACGCGTGTGGAGTTGGTTAATGATGATAATCAAGATTACGATCAAGTATCCAGTTTCGGTATTAATGCTGATTGGCAAGCAACCGATAATCTAACCCTAGCGTTTGACGTGTCACAGTCGATTGCCAAAAGTGACTTTAGAAACGGTTTGTTATGGGCGCTCGTAGGGGAAGATGCCAACGCCGATTTGCCTGTGTTTGACAGTGATATTTCCATTAGTTACTTACTGCATGGTCTAGATTTACCTGATGTAGGTTTCAGTCAAGCTGAAGCATTCACCGATCTTGACCGTGTTATGGTCACAAAATACGGCATTTACCCCTATGAAAACGAGGATGAGTTAAACGCGTATCGTTTTGACATGACCTACGAGTTTGATGACAACGCCTTTTTATCGTCAATAGAATTTGGCGCGCGTTACTCAGATCGTGAATACAGTAATGATCGCTCGGTGTTTGAATATGGCAGTGATTCTAGCTTTTCAGCCAGTCAGCCTCCACTTCGCTTAACCGATGACATGGTAGAAGTCGTGGATTGGGAAGGTGATTTCAGCTATTTGCCTAGTTACCTTTCAATTGACTTAAATTCTGCACTCAATGCGTGGTTCCCAGCAGGTATACCTCAGCCAGTGAAGACCTGGGGCACGGGCAGCCCAGGTGTCATAAACGGGCCAGGTGAAGGGCCAAACACCAGTTGGACCATGCTTGAAAGTGGCAAGGTGTTTGAAAAGGTACAAGCAGCGTACATTATGGCCAATATAGATACAGAGCTGTTTGGTGTACCTGTTACTGGTAATGTGGGTGTGCGCATGGTTGATACTGAACAGTCATCCACCGTACTGCAAGATGTGTCAGAGGACATCATTGACCCAGAAACGGGTGAAGTCATTGATACCCGAGGCAACCCAGAAAATGGTGCCCAGTACATTACGGATGATGCCGGCTTGGTAAATGACTTTTATCGACCAGCCTTATTAACAGATAAATATCGTGATTATCTGCCGTCAATTAACCTAAATTTCAAATTAACAGACAGCGACCAACTGCGTTTTGCTGCGGCTAAGGTACTCGGCCGCGCACCAATAAATCGGCTATTTGCCAACGCCACCTTGCGAGTAGAAGACGTGCAAGCGTTTCGAGACCAAGACACTGGGGAGATTGTTCTGTCAAAACCGACAGCAATCATTTCTGGTAGCGCAACCAACAGCCCTTATCTTCGTCCGTTTTATGCTGATCAATACGATATTTCCTATGAGAAGTATTTTGAAGATACCGACGGTGCGTTCATTGCGGCACTTTTTTACAAAGACATTAAGTCCTTCATTAACACCTTCAAAGAAGATCCCTTCGACTTTACAGGCAATGGCTTCACCATTCCCACTGAAATAACGGTGCTCGTTACTGACGAAGAAGGTGAGCCATTATTTAATGACGATGGTTCGCGTTTGTCTGTGCAGGTGCCCACTGAAAACGGCGGTTATGAAACTGCGGTGAACAATGATAAAGGGGGTTACATTCGCGGAGCTGAGCTGTCTTATACCCAGATATATTCATTCCTTCCTGATTTATGGTCAGGCTTGGGCATGAGCGCCAGTTATTCCTACACCGAAAGTGAAATACAAACGCAAACTACGCTAGGCGGTGCCTCTGTCGAGCAAACCTTGCCAGGCCTATCTGAAAACGTCGTCGCGGCAACATTATTTTGGGAATACGAAGACTTTGAAACACGGCTTAGTGTGCGTTGGCGTGATGCATTTGTATCGAAGCAAGTGGCCGTAAATGAGCAAGTGGTTAATTTCGACTCAGAAACAGTGATTGACTACCAAGCGTCATACAACATTAACGAGAACCTCGGCATGTTGTTTCAAGTGAATAATCTCACCGATGAACCCACCAAAAGTTACTTTGGCAGTGAGGCCCAAACAGGGACCATTCAATACTTTGGGCGCCAGATATTTCTTGGTGTGACGTACTCACTCTAGTCGTTAACGCATTTTTATACACTGGCATAAACCTGCACGGTGTTTGATAACATTTTTATGGAGTATAAACGTATGTTTACTCGCACAAATAGCCTGCCATTAATGGCAATTTCAATCAGTTTGTTTAGCCTCTCAGGTTGTGGCGGTTCAGGCTCTGCGCCCGGAACAACCTTACTCACGTGTAGTGTGCCTAATGTACCCGATGCCTCAGGTACAAGTTGCGTTGCACCTGAACCTATCAGCTGCGCGCCGCCTACTGTGCCTGACGCCCTAAATGAGTCTTGTGTGGTCGGTGCCGACCCTAGCGCACCTGCACCTATGGCAAGCGCCGCGATGGACGAAGCAGTACTGTACTTTAATTTAGCCGAAAAAGGGGCCGACAATAGCCCAAATGACGAGACATACACTGGGTATCGATTGCATACGTGGAACAACGACACATGCGACGCTTACGCTGATGCCGATACCGATTGGGCAAATGGCCGAGAGCACACAGGTATCGATCCTAACTATGGTGCTTACTGGGTTGTTGATTTAAAGCCCGGATATGCGGGCACACCTGGGGCTTGTGGTAACTTTATTATTCATATAGGGACTGATGATGCAGGTAAGGAGCTTGGCGGTGGCGATTTTAAGATGCCTTTGTCGCAAGACGATCCTGATTTCGCCAGAATGAATTTCACCTTTACGGGTGTCGCGTCTATTTTTGAATTCCCGATTGTGTCTTTAGGGCCGCAACCGGTGAAGATTGATGGCGCTTCGGCCCACTGGATAGATAGTAATACCTTGCTGTGGGATATTGATCCCACGACTGTGAGCCAAGTGAAGCTACATTATTCACCTACGGCTGACCTTACCGTTGATGTAGACACGGGCCTAAATGGCACGGCCTTTGAGCTTGAGGAAATAGAACTGACCGATGAGCAAAAAGCACGTGTACCGCATTTGGCCGATATGCTGGCCTTTGAGGGAGATTGGAGCATTGATGAGGCGAAAGAGGTGCTTAAAACCCAAGCGGTTTTAGCCTCATATGATGCACAAGGCGAACTTAACGGTGCGACGCAGATTCAATTGGCGAACGGGATTGATGCACTTTATACCTCTGGCGAAAATGACGCTGACGAAGCAACGTTGGGTCCTGTGTACACAGATGCAGGTATTCAGGTTAATGTATGGGCGCCCACTGCACAGGCTGTGAGCTTGAAACTGTTTAACGAGGCAAAAATCGAAACAGCTAGCTATCCCATGGTGCTTGATGCCAACAGCGGTGTTTGGCGCTACGAAGGGGGCGACGAACTAGACCGTCAGTTGTATCGCTTCGAAATAACAGCGTATCACCCGGTCAGCATGGCGCTTGAAACCATGCTGACCACCGACCCATATTCATTAAGCTTGTCAACTAATAGCCGATTTTCACAGTTCGTGAATTTAAATGATGATGATTTAAAACCTGAGGGCTGGGAAACGCATGTTATTCCTACTGTTACCAACCCAGAAGACGCCGTTATCTATGAAGGACATATTCGTGATTTTAGTGTACGGGATGAAAGCACCAGCGCAGAAAATCGCGGTAAATACCTAGCGTTCACCGAACAGGGCAGTGTACCGAATCAGCATTTGGCTAAGTTAGTTGAAAATGGCTTAACGCATTTTCATGTATTGCCAGCAAATGATATGGCTACCGTCAATGAGGACGAAAGCCAAAGTGTTGATTTAACCAGTACAGTGGGGGATTTATGTCGACTAAATCGCCAAGCTCAAGTGTGCGACGAGCAAAACGCTGATGCCACGTTGCAATCCGTATTTGACAGTTACGATGCTATTGCTGAGCCGCAAAAAGCCCAAGCATTAACGGAACAAATGCGCAGTGATGACAGATTCAACTGGGGATATGATCCTTATCATTTTAACGTACCTGAAGGTAGTTATGCATCTAATGCTGACGGGGTAACGCGTATAAAAGAAATGCGCGCTATGAACCAGTCGTTACATGAAATGGGCCTGCGCGTAGCGCTTGATGTGGTGTACAACCATACCAACGCCTCAGGCCTAAACGGCAAGTCAGTGCTGGATAAAGTCGTCCCTGGTTATTATCACAGATATGACACGCTTACTGGTGGAATCGTGCGTGAAACCTGCTGTGACGATACCGAACCACGTAATCGCATGATGGAAAAGTTCATGCAAGATTCTTTGGTCATGTGGGCCACGCAGTATAAGTTTGACTCGTTCCGCTTTGACATAATGAGCCAAGCTACTAAAGACACCATGCTGCGCTTAGAAGCAGCTGTTAAAGCCGTTGATGAAGATAATTACTTGTATGGTGAAGGTTGGATAAAAGAAGACAGAGGTTACGAGCAAGCCACGCAAATTAACATGGCAGGTACGCAAATCGGCACCTACAACGACCGCATTCGCGAAGCGGTGCGTCAAGGGCAAATATTCAGCCGCGAGCCAAGTGATAGCGCATTAGCTGCCCAAGACAAAGTCAAAATGAGCCTTGCTGGCACCCTGACTGACTACATCTTAGAAGACTACAAAGGCACAGCGTCTCAAACGAGTAACATAGGGGGGTATGCGTTGGACCCGGCTGACATCATTAATTATGTATCTAAGCATGATAATGAAACCTTGTGGGATCAACTGCAGTACACATTACCTAGCGACATGACACTCGCTGAGCGTGTTCGAGCGCAGAATATCGCCGCGACGATTCCATTGATCTCGCAAGGTATTCCGTTCTTTCAATTAGGCGGTGACTTCTTGCGCTCAAAATCTATGGATCGCAACACCTATGATGCAGGTGATTGGTTCAATTACGTCGATTTCACGATGAACAGCAATAACTGGCTGGTGGGATTACCGTTAGCGCAAGATAACGAAAGCCGCTGGGCTGAAATGGCTAACTTTATCTATAGTCCTGAGCGCGCTGCTAGCATGACAGAAATAGAGTTCGCCTCAAATGTATTCAATGAACTGCTTAAAATACGCAGTTCATCACCTTTATTTCGCTTAACTAGCGCCGAAGACATTATCGACCGCATTGGCTTTCACAATATCGGATCACGACAAACCCAAGGGCTGATAGTGATGAGCATAGACGATGGCGTGGGTAGCAGTGATGCACAAGGTGAAGGTGACGAAAACCCAAGAGCCGATCTCGACCCAATGCTTGATGCTCTTGTCGTTGTAGTAAATAGCAGTAACGAGGAGCAAACCCATGGCATACCCACAGCACAAGGCTTCGAATTACATTCGGTGCTGATGAACTCAGTTGATAGCCAAGTGCGCGGGGCGCATTTCGCTCAAGGGGAAGGTGATAACGAAGGTAAAGGGATGTTCACCGTACCTGCACTGACAACGGCCGTTTTTGTTAAGCCGCAAATGGGTGCACAAGGTACAGGTTTATCTGCTTACGCTACCTCTGGCGCGCCTGATGTGGTGCCCTTTGGCAGCACGTCGGTATTCGTGCGCGGTGCAATGAATGATTGGGGCGAAGCAGATGAAATGACCTATCAAGGTGACGGTGTATATTCTGCTGTTATAAGTGTCGAGCCGGGTGATTATGAGTTTAAAGTCGCCTCAGCTGACTGGTCTACGGTAGATTTTGGAGCAAGTAGCACCCAAGAGTCTGTCACACTGGGTAGTGATAAAACCTTAGTGATTAGCGGTGCGAACTTGCAGTTATCGCTTAGCCAAGCGCGGGTTCTTAAGTTTACCCTAGATGCCAGTGATAAAGCTGTGCCAGTGTTAACGGTTGATAATGAAGAGCCGTTCTTTGGCACTACCGTGTTTGTTCGCGGGTCGCTTAATGGATGGGGTGAAGATGACCCGATGGATTACACCATTGGTGGCCAGTATAGCCGTACGATTGACGTGACGGCTGGGAGTTATGAGTTCAAAGTTGCCTCGGCTGATTGGTCAACAGTGGACTTTGGTTCAGCGGATGCTGACGTCAATGTCACAGTTGGTCAGAGTAAAGCCCTTGCAGCAGGTGGTTCGAATATGACAGTCACCTTTGCTGATGATGGTCAATACACCTTTGTATTCGATGCCAGTGACAAAGCGGCCCCAACGCTGAGCATATTCGATGCCCAGATGTTTGGTGAAAACACGGTATTTATTCGCGGTGCAATGAACGGGTGGGGGGAAGTCGATGCGCTGGTTTTCAATGCAGATGGCAGTTATTCGGTGGATATTGCTATTGACGCGGGTAGCTATGAATTCAAGATAGCCACCGGGGATTGGTCAACTGTTGATCTCGGCGGCGTAGGGGAGGATACCCAAGTTACAATCGGCGATGCGAAGCAGTTAACATACGCAGGGGCAAACTTGATGATTGATATACCCACTAGCGCTACGTATCGCTTTACAGTAACAGGCCCTGATCCATCGGCCCCGAAAGTAACCGTCACGCAGTTATAATAAAGTAGAGTTTTGCGCTTAAGGCTTAAGCGCGGCTCACTGTATTGTGAGCAGCGCCCCTCGCATCATGTTCTGTGCACACGTCTTATAAAGTGCATAGCGCGTGGCATAGCTGATGAAGGCAAGCTTCTTGCGAAACATAACTAAACAAAACGCGATATAGACTATCGCGTTTTTTGTTTTTATAGATTTGAACTATTGGTTTTCGCTATGCGTGCTATTGATATAGCGCGGTTCTCATATTTTCTTCTTTCATCGATATGGCGCTGAAATTGCAGCATTTCTTGTACATGTTGTAACACCTAGTATTAACAACAATTTATACATAGAACCTTTGATCGGAGGAGTGAAAAACGATGATAGTGACTAGTTTTGAGTACGAGAAATGGCAACAGGAATACGCAAATAGAGCCAGCGGCACGACTCAACAAGCCGGGAGTGCTAATGAGCAAAATCCTTCCTCCAGTGGGCAAGCCTTTGCCGCTCAATTAGCTGTTCAACAATCGTCACAACAGGACAGTATGACCGATTCAAAAAATGCCGCTGACACCAAACAAAGCGCGCAAGAAAATGATCAAGCCAAGCCTTCTTTCGGTGAAGAGGCTTTTGAATATTTATTAGCGAACAGGTTAGGTGTGGATAAGCGCACGCTAGACGAATTGAAGGCAGAGCTTGAAGCACTAGAGGCCGAGCGTGACAGCCTGATTGAAAAAGAAACATTAAACGAGGCACAACAGCAGAGACTTGAAGTCATCAATGAGCGTATTGATGCGCTTTCGCAATTGATGCAAGATTTAGTTGAGCAGGCAAGTGAGCGAGCGGCCGAGAAAGAAGCGCAACAGGCGTTGTTATCAGGTGCTGCTATCGATAGTAAAGAAACTCAGCGACCATTTGGGGTTTGACAATAAACCGCTGAAGAATATAAGCACCTTGCGTTGACGTGCAGCGAGCGCGTACAACGCTTGGAAAACGGTACTAATACCAATCCGCATTAATAAGTGACCGTCTCAGAATGCGCCCAGCGGTTTTTGATTAAGGCGTCGCTATGTAGTATTGGTTGTTCCCTTTCAAATAATGGTATAAAAGGCGAGACTAAATACCGTACATAGCATCAACCAAGGGGCCGACTTTTACATCGCTGACAATACTCTGACCTGATAGAAAGCTTTCAATAGCGCTTTTATCTTCTTCAGTGGCGTTGCCATAGCGATCAGCAGAGGTCACGAAGCCTTCTAGGGTTTCGCTCTCATCGTTAAGTGTTATATAAAGGTGCTGCTCGATTACAACATCAGCAAAGGTGTTAAAAAACGACTCGTATTCTTGTTCTGACGCCTCAGCAAGATTGCAGCTAAACTCAAAGCCGAGAATGGCCCACTCGTCTAAGTGGAGCTTTTTACGAATGCGTCTGTTTCTGCTGTTTTTTTCTGACATGGTATACCTATAAAGTGGGAAAAATGAATGACGTCAACGCTACCTCACAGGTGCTAAACGCGTGGTAAACAGCTCGATACGTCGTTAACGCGCGCATACTAACAGCTTTTAATGGCTTATATAGAAAGAAACACATAAACAAAGCACTGAACGAAGAAAAAACCATCTCGAAAGAAAAACACCAGCGCATAACGGATGGGGTATAATGTGCCAATTGAAGCGTTTAGCTTATTGATTACATACTGACTCAGACGTTTGAGCATGCTATTTGAGTGCGACGACTGAAAATCAAAAAAGTAGATAGATAAAACATGAATAGAAAGAAAAAACTCACCCAGATACATAAGAAACGAGTGAAAGCGGTTGCGGCTAAAAATAGCGGCAAGAAGAAATCGGGCTATGTATCAAAAGCGGAGCGGGCTAAGCTTGAAGCTGCTGCAGAAGCAGAGCATTCAACGCAAGCACCAGAGCAAAACCAAAATTGAGAGCAAGCTCAAGAGAATAGCCAAACCCTAGCTGGCGCGAAATAGCTTTTTTAATGATTTGGAACTTACTCTAGGAGCTTACTCTGTGAGCGTCGCTTTGAAATACTGCTCAGAATGAGGCAATTAGTATGGGGCAAAAAGCCCCTGAGCGACTAGAGCGAATCAACCTTGGTGCGCGGTTTATCATGAATTATTCCGTCATGAATTGCTGATACCGCTTTATCCGCTGAATGTAACGCACCTTCTAAATAGCCTGCATCTTGCTCGGCAAATTCGCTACCGGCCAAATACAAACCAAGCGCTGTCAGCTCATCTTCTAGCCCGTGATGATTAAATTCAGGGTGTTTAGAGGGCTCATTGATATCTTGCTCAGTGGTGCAAAAAGGATCAATTGCCCAATCTTTAACATAACAATCTGTCACGTTATAGGCATCTTCACCATAGAAGAACGCAAGCTGATCTAGGCAAGCTTGTTTTAACTGGTTTGCGCTTAGTTGATTACGTTGGCCTGGGGGGATTCCAATGAAGCCAAATAGCCCATAACTGCTATTTTCCCCGGCGCTTGCATCGTGCATTTCTATCGTGGGGCCGACTTGGCTAAATGCCTGACCTGAAAGACCTTTGTCACGCCAAAATGGGTAAGGATAGGTTGCCACAAATTTAGCCTGGGCGGCCATCCAGGTTTGTACCTCTGTTAAGCGCTGATTTAACAAAGGAGAACCCCAAGTCCTCGAGGCCAGATCGCGCTCGATTACCCGCGGGGGCAACGCAAGCACTAGATGCTGTGCGCTGTAGTTGAAACGGCTAAGTTCGGCTTGATATTTGTAGGGAGATGATTGGCTTTCAACGCTATTTTGCGTTTGGTGGTGCCCGCAGATAGTCCAGGTTCCAGTTGTTTTATCGCGCCTAATATTACTCACACAGTGGTCGAGTTTAATTTGGCATTGTGATTCTGGGTTATCTAATTCTTTGCTGATCGAATTGACCAACTGATACATGCCGCCTGATAGGCGAAATAATTGCATCGCACCCGCACCAGCAATTTGCCTCGGCTGTGCAGCGTTTGGGGCTTGAAAAAGTACATCACCCGCAGCGTATTGCTCGAACAATTTAAGCCCTAATTCCTTTACCAAAGCTTGAATTTTGTATTGGTGAGGGAGAATCCACGTCGGGCCCATATCATGGCTATGATCAAATTGACTAGCAAACTCACTAGGCTCTTGCTCAATATAACTGGCAGAAACAGAATCTATTCGCCCGCCAAGATGGTCTTTAGCTTCAAGCAATATACAAGGGATGTTTAAAGCCTTAAGCCTGTTGGCTGTATGCAAACCTGCTAAACCGCCACCGATGATAATCACATTTGTGTGTTGCACGCTGATTTCTCTTTTTACTAAATCGCCATACTATAACGCTTATAAATCACTATATCTATTGATAGGTAGAATTAAATGCTGTTAGGCTGACTATAAGTGGGTTTCGTTCATTTAAGGTATAAAAAGGAACTTGTTAGCGAGTCAATAACACCGTGAAGCTGCTATTACCCCAAATTAGAATGAGATGCGAATTGCCCTTAATTTCAATAAATTCAGTGGCTAAGCAAAATGTTCTCAATGTCATGCTCTACGGACCTGTGGCATCATAAAAAGTGTATGCCAATTTTAGGCAACACTAAAAAAACGGAGCAAGAACAAACATGGAAAAAGAATACATTTCAGGGATGGGTAGAGCCTCAGTGATACCTGAGGAAATAAAAGGCTGGAACTGGGGGGCATTTTTACTTAATTGGATATGGGGAATCGGTAATAGTACGTTTATTGCACTGTTGATGTTTGTTCCTATTGTTAATGTCGTGATGATGTTTGTTTTAGGTGCTAAGGGAAACCAGTGGGCATGGCAAAATCGTACTTGGCGTGATGTTGCGCATTTTAAATCGACTCAAAGGAAATGGCGTAATGCCGGTCTAATTCTTATTTTTGTGATATGCCCCGCAATGCTTATATCAGTACTGAGCATGATGAAAGGTGATGCATACGATTTATCCGTTGAGGCCGTTAAAGCACATCCGCAAGTGATATCGATGGTAGGGGAAAACCCTGAACCTGGATTTTTTGTCTTAGGAGAAATTACCTATTCAGGGGAAGGCGGCAAGGCGAATTTGAACTACTCAATCACAGGCGATAAGTCCACAGCTGAGGTGTATGTGTATGCAACTGACTTAGCAGGGCAATGGTTGCTACAAGAGGTTGTTGTGATGAATAGGGAACAGGGCGAACTGGTTTATGTGGTATCGCCCTCGGGGCAAATACAGCTGACAAAGGCTGTACTTTAATGAGCTTAAATTGAGGTGTATTCACAATGTGAAACTATCTTTTTCGACTGGTTTTCAGTAGGCTAGCGGCCGCTTTAATCGAGGTAAGGCCTCTTTACTTTTTACATCGGGTTTCTCACATTGCATACACTCAATCAGCTTAAAAGTGGCCAGCTTGCTGGCGTAACAAAACTTATCTTATCTGAAAATCTCACGGAATTTCCATTAGCGATTTTAACCCTAGCCGATACTTTAGAGGTGCTTGATTTATCGAACAATAAATTAAGCTCCTTACCTCAAGAGCTCGCCGAGCTTAAAAAGCTGCGCATCATCTTTGCCTCAAATAACGCGTTTGAAGTCTTGCCTGAAGTATTAGGTGTTTGTGAAAACCTTGAAATGGTTGGCTTTAAAGCTAACAAGATTAAGTGGGTTCCCGAGAGTGCATTGCCTGCAAAGTTGCGCTGGTTGATCTTAACGGACAATCAAATAGAGACGCTTCCTAAGGCCTTAGGCGAACGCCCTCGAATGCAAAAATTGGCGTTAGCGGGCAATAAATTGACAACCTTGCCTGACAATATGAGCCAGTTGCACAACTTAGAGTTATTGCGCATATCGGCGAACAATTTAACCCATTGTCCAGATCAACTGTTGGATTTACCCAAACTCGCTTGGTTTGCATTTGCAGGTAATCCATTTTCAGCAGCTGATTTGCATATTGAAAATGTACCCCATGTTTCATCTTCAAGTTACACCTTGCACGAAGTTCTTGGTCAGGGGGCCTCAGGGGTAATTTCAAAAGCAACATGGACTGAACCATCTGACTTCCCTCAAGAGGTTGCTGTTAAGGTATTCAAGGGACAGGTAACAAGCGACGGTTACCCAAAAGACGAACTTCAGGTGTGTTTGAAAGTTGGCCAGCATATTAATTTAGTAAAACCCTTGGCACAGGTCACAGAGCCTGATTGTTTGGCTTTGGTGATGGCGTTAATTCCTCCTCACTATCGTAATCTTGGCTTACCGCCTTCACTGAAAAGTTGCACCCGAGATACCTTCCCTGAAGGCTTTACCTTACCCGCTGGATTAATCGCTAAGATCATAAAACAAATGCAAGCCGTATTTGAGCATTTGCATCAAAACCAAGTGTGTCACGGGGATTTATACGCCCACAACACCTTGTTTGATGATGAAGGAAATATCATTTTCGGCGATTTCGGTGCGGCGAGCATGTATCACATGTTAAACGCGCAGCAACAAGAGAAAATCAAACAAATTGAAGCCAGAGCGCTAGCGCATTTTATGGATGATATACGCGGTTTAGCAGCTGGCTACAATGAAACTGAGAAAATGAAAAACTGACAAGGTAGGGTTCGGTTTAGTCTTTCTTCTCAATGGTTATACTGATGTTTTTCGACGTACCGGCGTACCACTTCTGCACATATATTGAGCCTAAAATAGGCGCTTTGCCTTCTTCAGGGACTTCTTTGTAACGTACGCTGTTTTTGGTTTCTTTTTCTAGGGTGAAGTGAAGTTCTACTGCAGACATTTTCTAACTCTTATTATATGAATGGTCGGTATGATTGCGCATCACAAGATTTAACGCAATGCTATATTTTGAGACTGTCTTTGGTAAATAACTTCGCCCTGCGAATGTTACGCTTAGGTAACAATTGATTAACATTTTAGATTGATGCAATCTGTTTTTTCGACTGCAATATATCTGCGCTAACTCCTATAGTCATTATGCAAAGTGACTAATGTAAGGGACATGAGCATGTTAACTAGAGTAAATAAACATTCAACCAGCGTTTCAACGGACCCATCAACCCGACTTATAACTGCAGTATCTTTAGCGATAGCCTCAATCTGTATCAGCCAGAGCGCATTAGCCGATGGTATGCCAAAGACCAACTCATTTTGGTGGCCAGAGCAGCTGAACTTGCAGCCGCTTAGGCAGAATGATGCGAAATCGAATCCATTGGGCGAGGACTTTAATTACGCAGAGGCATTTAAATCGTTAAATTTGGCGAACGTGAAAAGCGATATTGAATCACTATTAACCTCTTCTCAAGATTGGTGGCCAGCAGATTATGGCCACTACGGACCTTTCTTTGTGCGAATGGCGTGGCACAGTACTGGTACCTATCGCATGTCAGATGGACGTGGGGGCGGGGCAGGTGGTCAGCAGCGATTCGAACCTCTCAATAGTTGGCCTGACAATGTTAGTCTTGATAAGGCTAGGCGTTTGCTGTGGCCAATTAAACAAAAATACGGTCGCAGTTTATCGTGGGCTGATTTGATGGTACTTACTGGAAATGTGGCGATGGAGTCAATGGGCTTTACTATTTATGGCTTTGCCGGTGGGCGAGAAGATGACTTTGAACCAGATTTGGTCTATTGGGGGCCAGAAAAAGAATGGCTGGGGGGGAATGAACGTTATTCCGCAGAGCGAAAATTGGAAGAGCCTCTAGCAGCGGTGCAAATGGGCTTAATTTACGTAAACCCTGAAGGGCCCAATGGTAATCACGACCCTCTTTCAGCTGCTGCCGATATTCGTGACGTATTTGCGCGTATGGCCATGAATGACGAAGAAACGGTGGCTCTCATCGCTGGGGGCCACACCTTTGGCAAAGCCCACGGTGCGCATAAACCAAATGAATGTTTAGATCCCGCGCCAGCTGGCGCAGCAATTGAAGAGCAAGGCTTAGGTTGGAAAAACAATTGCGGAAAAGGCAATGCAGAAGACACAATCTCTAGCGGCCTTGAAGGGGCATGGTCCGTTAGCCCAACTCAATGGACTATGCAGTACCTAGACAATCTATTTGGGTTTGAGTGGGTTAAAACTGAAAGTCCGGCAGGTGCGACTCAGTGGATACCTAAAGATGGCGCTGGGGCGAATTTGGTACCAGATGCACATGTTAAATCGAAACGTCATGCTCCTATTATGTTTACTACCGATTTAGCGCTGAAAGAGGATCCTGAGTACAGAAAAATCGCTGAGCGCTTTCATGCTAATCCGAAAGAATTTGAATTAGCATTTTCAAAAGCATGGTTTAAATTAACTCATAGAGATATGGGCCCACGAGCGCGTTACGTAGGCGATGATGCACCAACGGACGACTTTCTATGGCAAGATCCTATTCCTACCGTGGACTATTCACTAATTGATAAAAGTGACATCAAACAACTTAAGAAGAAATTACTTGATGGCAACATTACGCCTGCTCAATTAGTCATGACGGCTTGGGCGGCTGCGGCTAGTTTCAGAGCGACGGATATGCGTGGCGGTGTCAACGGCGCTCGTATTCAACTCGCCCCACAAAAAGACTGGGAGGTTAATAACCCCGAGGAATTGAACAAGGTTTTAACGTACCTTAACAAGGTGAAAAAAGACTTCAACGAGGGGCAAAGCGGTAACAAACAAGTATCGTTAGCGGATTTAATTGTACTTGGTGGTGCTGCGGCTATTGAACAAGCCGCTAGTAAAAATGATTTCGAGATTGAAGTGCCATTTATACCGGGGCGCAGCGATGCAACCCAGGCTCAAACAGAAGTGGCAGCTTTCGCGGTACTAGAGCCAAAAGCGGATGGGTTTAGAAATTACTACGCTCAAGGCAATACGTTATCACCGGTTGAGATGTTGGTGGATAAGGCGAATACCTTGGATTTATCCGTTCCCGAAATGAGTGTGTTAGTGGCAGGTTTGAGGGTTATCAATACTAATGTTGATGGTAGCGACCTGGGAGTATTAACGGATAAACCAGGCGCATTGAGTAATGATTTTTTCGTAAATCTTTTAGACATGTCGACCCGCTGGCGTAAAGCCGAAGACAAAAATGACCTGTATATAGGATACGAAAGAAAGACCGACCAACAAAAGTGGCGAGCTACTTCAGTTGACTTGATATTTGGCTCTAACTCAGAGCTAAGAGCGGTTGCTGAAGTATATGCTTCTGATGATGCTCACCAGCAATTTGTGGAAGACTTCGTTAAAGCATGGACCAAAGTCATGACCTTGGATCGTTTTGATTTACAGTAAAAGGACTTAAGCCCGACATAGGCCGAAAAACAGGCCAGATACCCGATGTTAGGGGGTATCTGGCCTTTTTCGTTTAGGTACAATGGAAGTATTAGAGCTAACTTCTAGACGGAAATGTCCCTTGCAGCGCTATACATGCAGTCAACACTTGGTAAGGCTGCATATTGTCAATGGTGGCACTTCCTGCAGGGCCAATAGAGGTGGTTGAGGTGAGTGCATCGTCAGCCATTGAGACGTTGGGTACCTCATTGTTATATACCCGATCGCTACCGTCATCTGCTAATACAGCCATATCTGGTGAGGCCAGTCGCCCACGGGCGCTAGAAGCATGCAAAGTGGAGACAGTTGATGCTACATGAGTGTGAGCTGGCAGATTTTCTGTGGTCAGCGTGATGCTTTCAGAGCCATTTTTTTGGCCAAGATTATTGTTATTCGATATCCCTATAGGTGTTCTACCTCGGTAATCAGGTAACCCAAATGACGTTCTACCATCGCCGCCGTAGGCAGTGCCAAGCAGTGAAAAGAGTGCTTGATTTTGGTTTATTGGCAAAATTTGCCCACTGGCCTGAGCCCACCCTCGAGGACAAAAGTTAAAGCCAACATATTGGATTTCGCCTAGCATAGGATCAGCGTTTGCCTGACTCTTGCTTGACCACAACGTCGTCGTAAGAGCCATCAAGGTTATTAGACTAACGGCGGCGAATCGTTCTGTACTTGCATGTATGTAACTATTCATTGTTTATCCTTAGCTTCTGCTTGGGTACACGCCGACTAAGGCGATGCAATAACGCATTGCGATATTGGGCTGTGCTCTGTTAATCGGGAAGGGTGAGTTACTTCCTGCGGCATCTAATTGCGTCACGGATACCACTGCTTGCTCGCTTAGCTGTACATCTGGGGTTTCAGCGTTGTAAATTCGGTCGCGGCCATCATCCGCAAAATGCACTCCATCAGGTGATGGTGAATTGCCATCAGCAGTGGAAACATTGACTAACGTTTCGGTACTGGCACTGTGACTATGGCTTGGTAGCGTATTTAAGGTGAATGTACCTGCTCCCCCAGTTTGTCCCTGTGTCGCTTGACCAATACCAGGGCCGTTGCCAGTGTGCTTTGCCACTCGACTCTGCAAGTTAGGTAGCCCCATAGTTGTTCGCCCATCTCCACCATATATGGTACCGATAAGTGAAAAAAGGGCGGTGTTTTGTGCGATTGGCAACAGCTGGCCGTTCGTCTCTGCCCAGCCGCGGGGGCAAAAGTTGTAGGGAAATTGACGAATTTCAGCAACAAAGGGTTCATTTGCCATTACGTTGCTTGCAACACTCATATTAATCGCCACCGCAGTGGTTAACCCAAGTGATACCTTGTATATATTTTGTTTAATTGTCATTTTACAGTCCTTTTTTGGCGGTCCTGCTAAAAACTTGATGGGTATATGCCCAATAGCGCGACACAATAGCGAATGGTGATATACGGTTGTTGAGCATCGACCGTGATGGATGAATTACCAAGTGATGCTTCTACTGTGGTCTGCGAGGTAATAGCTGATGTCGCCATGATCGCATCAGGTGTTTCGTTCGCTATATAGACGTCGTCTCCTCCATCGTTTGCCATAACGGTACCGACTGGGTCAGATGATGTGCCGGGTAAATTACTGCTCATCAGCGTGCTAGTCGTGGTAGCAATGTGACTGTGCCCAGCTAAGTTATTCTCGTTTAGCGTAATAGAATAACTCCCTCCTTTTTGGCCAATATTTCGTTGGCTTAAGCCCGGGCCTGTGCCAGACCCGACGGGAATGCGATTTCTTAAATCAGGCAAGGCAAATGTCGTGCGGCCATCTCCACCGTAAGTTGTGCCATAAAGTGAAAATAACGCATCATTATCGCTAATAGCCAATAGCTGTCCATCTGCATTGGCCCAGCCTCTGGGACAAAAGTTACTAGCGAACATCATTATGTCGCCAACGTACGGATTTGCACTAGCGTGTACTTTGGGTAGGTGCAGAGTGGCGGATAATACGACTCCGCCTAAAACACATGCGCCCAAGTTTCTGTTTCGTTTTTTAGACATGGGTTGTCCTTTTATATTTGCGTTTTTATGGGCAGTTACGGCTGTTCAAATTGGACATCAAATGATTTGAGCAAATCTGCTTAGGTGTGGAGCACAGCGGTCAAACAAAGGTTAGGCCGCCGTTATAAATTAAGAATTTGAGGAAGGCTTTCGTTTTTTGTTAAAAGCGAGTAGTGAGATACCAAACACCATTAACAGGAAGTTACCTGTGGTGGGCACGGGCTCTGGCTCGGGATCAGTCGGAAGCGCTTGAACGGTTAAATTGAGACTAAAATCAAATAGCGACAGACTACCTGGCTCAAAAGTGCCTGCTTGCACATTAGAGGTTAACGTTAGATCTGCAAGTCCTGTGGCAAACGTGTCACTGTCTGATTCTACGGTATCAAAATCCGGATCGATAAACTCGTCATACACCTGTAAATTAAGCCCAGTGCTTGAATCTAGATTTACTTCAACGAAGGCGTCGTCAGATTCAAGGACTCTATTGCCGAGCAATAATTCGGCGGCGGTGATCAATGCGCCATTTGATGCGGTTACATCATAGTCTACATCAAGCTCTAGTTCGGCCTCTTGAATATCGTTACTTTGTTGGGGCAACGTAAACGCTGTTTCAGAGCTAAATTGCAATCCCAAAATATATTCATCTGGGTTGGCGGTCGCTACCGCGTCGATGCCAAATACAAATATTTCAGATAGATTAATAAAGTCTTCTACTTCGTCGTCGTTTGCGTCTAACTCATACAAAAAATTCTCTATTTCTTGCCAATTGTTAAACGCAATATCGTCAATGTTTATACTGCCGCCGTCGACTAATTCCTGCAACGTGCAACTGTTGCTATTGATACATCCAGACGTCACGACTGAAGCGTAACTTACGTGGGCGGGGAAGCTTATAACAAATGTGGAAGCTACTGCATACATCAAGCCTTTTACATATTTTACTAAGGTGTTCGTAGATCTACTCATCGCGTGTTCCTTTAAATTAAGCTAAAAACTTACTTCATAACGCTGTTCGATTACTGGTGTGGGTGCTGAATTTACAAGTCAGCAACAAGTGGGCCAATAATAAGAAGATATTTGAAATCAATGTATTAGGTGGATACTAAAAACGTTTCACCTTTCATTGTAAAATTTATGTAAATTTTTCTGACGGCTAATGTATCAGGACACCGACACCTAGAGCTGATAGTTTCACGCTCAAAAGACTAAAAAACACGATATGAATTAAGGGATGAATTAAGGAATGAACTAGGGAGTAAACCGGATAGAAAAAGAGCCATGAATATACCTTCGGCTATATATTTAGATAACGGTGAGATAAACTTGGCTCTTTTTCTTAACAAATTAACGCGCTGTCCAGCCTCCGTCGATAACGATAGTTTGTCCGGTAATATTACGGGCGCTGTTGTCCATTAAAAATGCAGCGCTACTGGCGAGTTCGTCTATGTCGATGAATGATTTCTTCGGCATGGGTTCAAGCATTATTTTATTGATTACGTCTTCTTCACTCATACCATGCTCTTTGGCTTGTGCGGCTATCTGTTTCTCAACTAAGGGGGTTTTTACATAGGCTGGGCACAGGGTATTAATCGTAACGTCGCAATCTCCGGTTTCTAGTGCGATAGTCTTAGAAAAGCCCAATAAGCCATGTTTCGCGGCCACGTAGGCCGATTTAAATGGTGAGGCAATGACCGAGTGCACCGAGCCAATATTAATAATACGGCCATAGTTCTTTACGCGCATTGCAGGCAATAAAGCTTGGGTCAACATTGCGGGTGCCACCAGCATGATATTGATTAGCTGTTGCCATTTATCCGCCGGAAAGTCTTCGAGTTTAGACACGTGTTGTATACCCGCATTGTTAATGAGTACATCGACTGTGTCGGGTAGCAAGGTATCTGGCAGGCTTGCTACCTGTTGAGGATTCGTTACATCAAGCAATAGCGCGCGAGCACTTATGCCTTGTGCCCCTAGTTCAGCTGCGGCATGTTCTGCAGCGTCCATATTCATATCTGCAACGATAATCTTGTGGCCACTTGCCCCTAATTGTTGGGCGATCCCTAAGCCGATACCGCTGGCACCACCTGTGATAAGGATGGTTTTATTTTTAGAATGGGTTGAATTACTCATTGGTACTCTCTTGTTTGGCTAATGCGCGAATAATATTGCTAACAGCTTGGATTTGCTTACCGTCACTATTGGCGTAATCTTCCCCCGTATACCCCCACCAATCCCAGCAACCCTGAGGGTTTAATGGCATCATCATGGAGTTTTTCGTTTGCGGGTATAGCACCAGCATATGATTTGTGTCAGCCCAATTGTTTAGGCCTGTTTGCTTAGCGTACACGTCTCCTACCGCATCAGTATTTTGATTACAGCCATGAAAGCTGACATGCACAGTACATGTTTCACCTTGCTGACAGGCCTTTGGCACGTATACATAACCCTGATTTGCTAACGTTTGCGCTGGTTCACCGCCAAGTTTATGTTGGTCAATTTGACGCAGCGTACCTTTAGGCTTTGGGCTACGAGCATGCATATCAGGCAGGATGAAATTCAGTAATTCTCCTGCCGCGTCATAGTCACAGCTACCGATAAAGGGCGATTGTGACTCGCTGCATTGATTGCCAGAGCCTAATGTTGGAAAGAGATGTGCAAAGGGTTTATCTTGCACGTATTTGATATTTTGCGGCTCAACCCACTGTTGATACTGAGTAACAAGCGCGTTACTGATTTCAGGCAGTACTTTAGTGTCCAAAGTACCACTGAGTAACCATACTTTGTGCTGTTTTAGGTTGGCTAAATCTGGCAGCTTACCTTGCTTGTTCCATTGATTGATTTGCGCTGTGAGGGGAGCTAAATCTAACGGTGTTTTCACTTGATTGACGCACTGACTCAAGGCGGTTTGAATGCTGTTTTGCGCGCAATAATAAGGGCCCGCAGCGATGATACCGACGCCTGACACCCAATCTGAATGCGCAAATTCAAACTGGGTCGCCATATACCCGCCGCTTGATAAGCCTGAAAGACTTATTTTATTTAAATCTAGGGTAAATTGCCCTTCACCCAACAATTCTTTTTGCGGTTTATCCGCAGGCTGGGCGTTTAACGGGGCATTTACTGACAATGCCATAAAGCCAGCGAGTAGGGGCAAAGCCAATGGGTGTGCATGACGACTGCGGGCTTTGGCTAATTTGGTTAATGAGAAAGTCATAACATTCCTTTAAATCAACATTGTTTGATTAGTTGTCTACTAAAAACGCACTAATTTTGTTTGCCGCTTGCTCAATACCCACTACGCCATTGAGGTGGCCTAAGTCACCTGACAGCGTTTCATAGTGTGTGTTTTTGCCTTGTTGGGCTAACGCCGAGGAAGCATTTTTAGCCAAATACGGCATGAGTAATAAATCATTGAAAGAGGGTAAAAACAGGGTTTTTGCTTTGACTTGAGATAGCGCTTCTTCCAGGTTGCCGTTGTGGCCCGCGGTATAAAGTTGCGATGCACGAACCAAGTACAACAAATGATTGGCATCCATTAACTTGGCGCGTTCTTCGGCTCGGCTTTTTAGCCACTTTACTATGCTATGTTGTTGCCGAATGTCATTTAAGGGGCCTTTTTCTAGGGCGGAATATGCTAGGTTTTTACCTGTTTTATTGAAAAAAGTGGGAGTGAGGGCATCTTGGGTAATGAACATCAAGGCTGCCGTTAAACCTTGGGTAGGCGGGGCTGCGTTATAATAATCGCCATTTGCCCAGTGCTTATCGAGTTGAATAGGAATAGCCCATTTTTCAAGTAAGGCAGTTGTCCACGCGTCACTTTGCCCGGAGCCAATCACAGAGATCATTCGTTCCACCCAGTCAGGGTAGGCTGTTGCCCAGTCTAAGGCTTGCATTGAGCCCATTGACGCGCCGACTACCGCGTGTAGTTTTTTAATGCCGAGGGATTCAAGCAAGGCTTTTTGTACATTGACGAAATCACGAATGGTTACCACTGGAAATGTTAACCCGTAATGTTTACCTGTATCTGGGTTGATAGACGCAGGGCCCGTGGTGATCACATTCGGGTCATAGGCGTTTAAGTTCGCTAAGGTATCAACACTAATGACAAAGTACTTGTCGGTATCAATTGCTTTGCCAGGCCCGATGATGTTATCCCAGTACCCTGGGCTTGCATCATCTGGTTTATATTTACCCGCCGCGTGCGACGTAGCGCTGAAATAGTGGGTGATTAGCACCACGTTATCTTTGGCCTCATTTAATCTGCCATAGCTTTCCCAGCCTACATGTAACTGTTTTATGGTTTTGCCAGCAAAGGTGGTAAAGCGCTCTAATTCAAAGCGCTTTTTTTCAACCAGTTGCTCAGTTTGCGAATAGCTCTGCGCCGCGTTTAGGTGAGCTGATAAGAGTAGGGCGACAGCGGCCAATAGCCCGTTTTGAAATAGCTGTGTTAAAGACATGAAATACATTCTCTAGTGAATAATGTGTACATTAAAATAAATTAAATAAAGCGATGGCTAATATAAGACCACTCAATGGCACCACGACGGTTAAAGCGCCAACGGACCAATATGACCTTTGATGCGTCTCATTACAAATTGCTCGGATTAATGTGACCACATAACCGTTGTGCGGTAAGGAGTCCAACGCGCCGGACGAAATAGACACCACGCGGTGTAACTCTTCAGGGTTAACACCTTGTTCAACGTAATGGGGAGCAAGTAATGGCAGGGCGATGACTTGCCCCCCAGATGCTGACCCGGTTAAACCAGCGATAACACTTATTGCAATGGCTGCACCGATTAACTCATTGCCTGGGATGTGGGTCATTACCTCAACGGCAACTTGAAACGCTTCAGTGGCTTTAGCGATACTGCCAAACCCCACAACGGCAGCAGTATTGCCGATGGCAACTAAAGCCCCTGTGGTACCCGCGGTAATAGCGTTTTGCATATTAATGAAATAACGATAATTGATGATCATCAAGGTTAAAACACCGCCGCCTAATGCGATGATTAAGGCTAAGTGACCAAGACTATCATGTAGCAGAAAAGATAAAACAAGCACCACCAATAAGGGGATTAAACCTGTAATAGGGCTAGGAAGCGCACGTTCAGTTAGTTGTGGATCTTGCTCCCAGTGTTCGAAAGTCTCACCATTGGCCAGCGCCTTGTTTATCATGCGCCGTAGCCACCAAAAGCCAAACACGGCCATAAAAATTGCCACCACGAGGCTGACTTCCCAAGCGGCAAAGGGCGAGGTACCTAAATATTTAATGGGGATCCAGTTTTGGATCTCCGGCGAACCTGCGGATGTCATGGTAAACGTGACGGAACCAAACGCTAAGGCGGCAGGAATAAATCGACGGGGCAAATTAGCGTCTTTAAATAAACTTAAGGCCATAGGGTAAACAGAGAACGCCACCACAAAGAGGCTCACGCCACCGTATGTCAAAATAGCGCATGCGAGGACCACTGCCACCACTGCTTGGCTTCGGCCTAGTTTTGAAACGATAAATTGAGCCACGGCATCCGCAGCGCCTGTGTCTTCCATAAACTTGCCGAAAAGTGAACCAAGCAAGAACATAAAAAACCAAGATGCAATAAACCCAGAAAAGCCTTGCATATAGTTGTTAACAAAATTTACTTCACCGATAAATATCGGTATACCACTGGTGAGTGCCACTATCAGTGCGCACAAAGGGGCGGCTATAAACAAGTTCATGCCACGAATAGTTAATACTATTAGCAACAATAACCCGCCTATTAAGCCAATTAAACTGAGCATATTATCTTCCTTTAAATGAATACTTGTGACCGCAAGCAAACATGAAAAGTGATGGCATTAGTGTGTCTTAGCCCAATGAAATTGCCCATAGTACTATGGTACTAAGGACGGCCAGCTAAAACTCAATTAAGGTATTTACGACCGCAGCAAGCAGACAACAAAAAATAACGATAACTGCTAATCAAGGACACATTATGAACATACAAGGTTTCACCCAATCCGTTATCGCCGGTGCCGTAGCGTCGGTACTTTGCTATCAACCAGCGCTTCATGCGCAAGAATCTGCCAATAACGCTCAAGCTGAAAAGAAAGGTTTAGAGCGTATTGAAGTGACCGCCCGTAAAACGGTTGAAAGTCTGCAAGAAGTGCCGATTTCAGTTACGTCGTTAGGCGCTGTCGAACTTGACGAAAAAGGGATTTCAGTGCTGACCGAAATTCAGCAGTTCTCGCCAAACACCACATTGCAAAACAGCCGCGGCACTAACTCAACATTAACGGCTTTTATACGCGGTGTGGGCCAACAAGATCCGCTTTGGGGTTATGAACCTGGGGTAGGGATCTACATTGATGATGTTTATGTGGCGAGGCCGCAAGGTGCAGTATTAGATTTGCTTGATGTGGAACGTATTGAAGTGCTACGTGGCCCGCAAGGTACGCTATACGGTAAAAATACCATTGGCGGGGCGATTAAATACGTGACTAAACCCATGAGCGGTGACCCGACATTGAATATTCAGGGCACAGTGGGCAGTTATTCACAACGTGATATCAAGCTTACAGGCCAATTACCGTTAATTGAAGACAAGCTGTATATTGGCTTTGGGATAGCGGATCTTACGCGCGATGGTTACGGTGAATACCTAGAATCAGCACTTGAAGGGCAAGATTTAGAAAACTACAACAAAGACTTAACCGCTGCCCGTGTCACAGTGGAGTTTACCCCGTCAGACGATTTGTTTTTCCGCTTTGCTTGGGATAAAACCGAAGATGATTCAAACGCCAAAGGGGGATATCGCTTATTGCCAAGTCGTTTGACTGATGCCCCCGTACCGGACAGCGTATTTGATTCTTATACCAGCTTACCGACAGAAAATAACGTTGAACTTGAAGGGTATAGCTTAACGGCTAATTGGGATGTGAATGACGCTATTAGCCTTAAATACATAGGCGCACATCGTGAAAGTTACTCACCAACCAATATCGACTTTGACAATACCGCGGTTGATATCTTTGATGTACCCGCTATTTACGAAGACGAAAATGACACCCACGAATTGCAGCTTGCCTATACCGGCAATGGCTTCAACGCTGTAGGTGGTATTTATTACTATGACGGTGAATCATGTGGGCAGTTCGAAGCCATTCTTGGTTTTCTTGGTCGTGTTGCATTCGCTACGCCAGGCTTAACCCGTGAAGTATCGGGTTGTAATAACAGTGAAAGTATCGCTGCGTATGTGCAATCGTCGATTGATGTTACTGAGCAACTATCATTAACACTTGGCGCGCGATATACAGATGAAGAAAAGCAAGCCACAGTGCGTAACGGTTTAGTGTTTGACAACGTATACCCTGAATCGAACTGGATCCCTGGATATGTGCGCCCAGAAGGCGAAATTGTGCCGCAAGTTTTAGGCACTGACTCAGATGGTGACGGCATTCTAGATGCGCCTGCAAAAGAAAGTTGGTCACGCTTTACCCCGCGAGTGGGGGTTGAGTACCAAATGAACAGCGAAATGATGTTTTTCGCCAGTTATTCACAAGGCTTTAAATCAGGTACTTACAACCCACGTGCGACCATCAATGAACCTGCGGTTGACCCAGAAGTAGTGGATTCATTTGAACTGGGTATGAAAAGCGATTGGAACGATAATTTACGTACTAACGTGACCTTGTTCGCATTAGAGCATAATGACCGTCAGTATATATCTGTATTACCTGTTACTTCCCCTGAAGATTTACAACAAATTTTGGGTAACGTTGGTAAATCAACTGCTAAAGGGGTTGAAGCGGAGATTACCTTTGCCGCAACAGACAACTTAACGTTCGATGTCGCCTTAGGTTATATCGACGCTGAATTCGAAGAAGTATTTCAAGAAACCTTAGAAGGGCGCGTGGACGTAGCAGATTCGTTTGCCATTGCTAATACACCAGAATATACCGCAAATTTCGCTGCCAATTATGTGTTAGGCACAGACATAGGTGACTTTGTTTTTAACGCTAATTATTACTACCGCGATGATTATACCATCACTGAAACAGCGAATAGCTTAATTACCCAAGACGGTTACGGTTTGGTGAACCTAAGCGTATCTTGGCAAAGTGAGGACGGCAGCTGGTATGGTGGTATTCATGCTAAAAATCTTACAGATGAAGAATACGTTGTGGGTGGCTACCAGTTTGTGGTTGAAAACCCAGATGATCCGACTGGATACACAGCAGGTACTGGCGGTGATAATACCTTGATAGGGTATTATGGTGACCCACGTACGGTTAGTTTAACCCTAGGTTATCGGTTTTAAATAACCAACTGCAGTAGGCGCAGCGTAAGCATTTATGTTTACTTGTGCCTACTGCGTTTGAAAAGAACACGCGCAATAAATATAAGCATAATGCGTGGCTCGGTAATGACGTTTGGCAGTGAAAACTGCCTTTTTCCTTTGCGACTATCTCCGATAACCAACTTCACACCAAGCGCTTGACAGAAAATTTGATATATCTGATAGTGACGGGTAATAATTACATAAAAATCATACATCTAGCCTTAGTTATTTTAACTCCCCATGAAAAACGAGAATCCATAATGCACGCTAAAGCCATTGTAGCTGATGACCACCCGCTGTTTCGCAGTGCAATGAAACAAGCTATTCAAGGGGTGCTGGGCAACAATATTTTAGAATCTGCGTCTTACCAACAAACGTTTGATTTATTAAAACAACATCAAGACGTTGAGTTACTATTTCTAGACGTAAACATGCCAGGTAACGACGGGTTAACGGGGCTAACTATGATCCGTAGCCATTTCCCTGATGTGTTAGTCGCGATAGTGTCTGGTGACGAAAGCCCGGCGATGGTGAGAAAGGCCATGGACTTTGGTGCCTGTGGCTACATTCCAAAATCAACACCTTTGCCGGTTATCTCTGATGCGGTGCAGCAGTTATTAGATGGGGAGCAATGGTTGCCCAGCGAGTTATTCGAACAAGTACAAAAGATTGAAGATAGCCAAGAACAAGCATTTGCCGCGAAGCTTGCGCAATTAACCCCTCATCAGCTTAAAGTACTGCAATTAATGGCTGACGGGCTGCTAAACAAGCAGATTGCCTATGAACTGGGTGTCAGTGAATCAACCATCAAACAACATGTATCCGCAGTGTTACATAAACTTGGCTTTAATAATCGCACTCAAGCAGGGGTGTTGTTCAAGCAAATGTTACAGGTTGAATAAGCTAATGCGGTTGCATAAAAAAGCCGGTGTATTTACCGGCTTTCTACATAGGATCTGACATGCCATTGGTTTGCGCTAACTAGGCAGCTTAGATTCACCATTGCCATTTTCAGCAGTGATTTCCGCTTTAGCAATGGCTTTCTCCATCGGTTTTTCTGGATTCACCAAACTGACAATCTTCCAATCTGCTTTTGGCTTAACATTGTTTGACGTGGTGAACATATGCACATGATTTTGCGTATCTAATGCACATAGTTTAATGGCGCGTTCGCTGTATTGCGCTTTATAATCCTCATACGTAAACGAGTCTGATAAGCGCGTGGTTTTAATCGTTGAACCCTTTGCCACTAAGCCTGCTAACTTGCCATAGGTTGCCTCGTCACTAAATAATCCTAGCTTCTTAACATAAGATTCAGACACCTGATGGCTTGGGCGTTGCTGTTGTTCGTTATTGTTTAAACCGAGCACAGTACCTTTACCCATTTCGTGCTCAAAATGGTAAGTAACCATAGGGTTCAATTGCCGATAAGGCGACATCACCAATACCTTGCCGAACATTGATAGGTCAAGCGTACGGGCAGCGTGCTCAGACATCGGGTTGCCAAAATAGGTAGGAATGTTCTCCATACGGGCTAAGCGCATATTATTCCAATTCGTATCGGTAATGCGCACTTGTACATCGTGCTGCATTAATTCTTTGGCAAACAAGCGACTGAATAAGCCACCACCAAAAATTAAAAATCCGTGGGGAGCAGGGGCGCGCATCTTGAGTTTTTTCGCTACGGTAACCGACGTTAAACTCTGTAGCACAACTGTGGTAATAATCACTAAAAAGACCATGGGTACAAGCAGCTCAGCTTGTTCGTAATCAAGAGCTTCTAACTTAAGTGAAAATAACGCTGATACCGCAGCCGCCACTATTCCTCGCGGCGCTATCCAGCTGAGTAGGGCGATTTCGCGCCAATTTAAGCCAGTTCCTAATGACGACAGAATTACGCCAACCGGACGAGCGACAAACATGATAGCAACAAGCACTAAAATAGAACCCCAACCAACACTTAACACCGAGTGCAAGTCAATACGCGAAGCGAGAAGAATAAACAGCCCAGAGATAAGTAGCACGCTTAAGGTTTCTTTAAATTCTAAAATGTCTTCAACGTCGACGTTTTTCATATTGGCCAGCCACATGCCAATAACAGTCACCGTTAATAATCCAGATTCATGGGCAATGACATTCGAACCGGCAAATGCGCCTAACATGAGCGTCAATACGGCGGTATTTTGAAGATAATGAGGGATCCAATTATTTCTAAGTGCAAGGCCTAATAAATAACCTGTTGCTGCGCCAATCCCTAAGCCTACGCTGATGGTTAGGCCAAAGGCATACAAGGTATGGCTTAACGCATCTTGGGTGGAAATAATATATTCAAAAACGAGCACGGCTAACAAAGCACCAATAGGGTCGATAACGATGCCTTCCCAGCGCAATATATTCGCTACCTTACTGCTTGGCCTAACGGTACGTAACATAGGCACAATCACTGTAGGGCCAGTAACGGTTACAATAGCGCCGAATAAAAACGCCAACTGCCAAGAAACACCAAGCGCATAATGAGCAACGGGGGCAGTGACTAACCATGTGACTAATGTACCGATTGTACAAAGGTTTCGCACCATAGAGCCATGGCCGGCCAAATCACCAAAGCGCAGTGTTAGCGAGCCTTCAAACAGAATAATCGCCACTGACAAAGATACAATTGGAAAGAGCAAGTCGCCAAATAGCGCATCGGCGTTGATCACGCCATAAACAGGGCCAACTAAAATACCGACAACCAATAGCGGCAAAATGGCGGGTAATTTAATACGATATGCAAAATACTGACAGGCAATAGAGATAAGGCCGACAGCCACTAGGGGAATGATAGGGTCGCTCACGTGAAATCCTTGTAGCAACGAACAGAAATATTTTACGCGATCTGACCACAAGTTTGTTTATAAAAGCAATAAGACCTTTGATTATTTGAATGAGTGCGTGAGTTAAGTTAGTCGTGTGCCGGTGTGACATGTTCGATTGTGCGGTACTGCGTCATTGAGTCGATATTAAATCGTTAGGTTACAGCCTAGATAAAGGGCTGACGACAGAGTTACCCCCTCGTTGCAATATGTGCGTATATATCTGAGTGGTGCGCAAATCGCTATGGCCTAACTGGTCTTGTACGGTGCGAATATCTGCACCTGATTGTAAAAGATGGGTCGCGAATGAGTGGCGAAGCGTATGGGGGGTAACGGTTTTAGGGATGCTGGCTTTTTTAGCGGCATGCCGTATTGCTTTTTGCACCGTAGACCCATCAATATGATGACGTCTTAATGATTGGTCTTCAGGATCTTTTGATAATTGACGAGAAGCAAACACATATTGCCATTGTATCGAGCGATTGGCGTTCTTAAACTTAAGCCTTAGACGATGAGGTAGATAAACGCCACTGTATTCTGGGTTTAACAGGTCTGCATCCAGATATTGTTTTACGACAGTGATCTGTTGTTGCAAAGTAGGTATAAGCTCATCGGCTAATGTAACAACCCGATGTTTACCGCCTTTACCATGCCAAACCCGTATGGATTTGAAATCAAAATCTATATCTTGGACTCTCAATCTCATACATTCCATTAAACGCAAACCACTTGCATATAAAATTGATACCGCTAACTTATATTGAGCATTTACAACTGCGAGTAAATTCCGCACTTCATCAGTAGTGAGAACGATTGGCAGTTTTTGTTGGCGAGTACTTTTAATAAAACTAAGTTTAAAATTTAACGGTTGACGAATTATATCGCGATATAGAAATACCAAGGCATTTAATGCTGATTTTTGGGTTGATGCAGCCACATCCAATTCTAAAACTAAGTGTGAAAGGAAGGCTTCTACCTCTTTATCATGCATTAAATTAGGGTGTTTTTTCTGATGAAAATGAATATAGCTACTGATCCACTTAAGATAAGCTTCAATAGAGCGTTTCGAATAACGTAATTGATACATTTCATCTTTTATCATATTCAAGAACATTGATTTAGGCATAAGGTAACTCTTCTTAAGTTAATGTATGTTTATACAGTTGTAGTAAATAATCCGTATAACAGCAAGATTTAGGAATTTTTCCGTGTTTCCACAGGTGAAAAACATAAATCTGGGAAAAATTTAACCTGTACAATAAGTTACCCTGTATGCTAAAAAAGACAGATGTAGAAAGGTGGAAAACTTCCGTGTTTAAATGCGGAACTTTTCCAGCTATTAATATTGTTATATTTTTATGGAGGTTTGGTGGATTTAGGACATTGGGATCGAGCAATTATCAAAAGTTTATCTTGGGTAGCTCTAGGAATCATTTTTGTCACACTGTTTTCGGGATCAATACCAGCCACAGCTAAGGATTTATCTGGTTTAATAGTTTCACTTTTACTATTTGTTGGAGTCTATTTACTAATTTCTATCATTGGCTGGTTACTGATTGGTTTTCCAACTCACTGGTTAATATGTAAATTCACTGATGCATCGTATAAATTCTATTTTGCGGTTAGTATATTTGTAGGGTTAATTATCTATTCATTAAATAATCAAGATTCATTGTTGTTTGCTTTAACTGCATTCTCTCAAGCTATGATATTTCGGTTTTACGTGTATAAAAAAATATAACAAGTTACTCAAACGGACGCTAAACAGTTGGCTAGCGCTCGTTCCTCGCAATTTTAGCCAACAATTTCGCGCCGCTTAGTAAGGCGTTAGCAATACAAGGAGAGTCCGTTGCAAATTTTGATCTTCATTTTACTTTTATGTTCATTTTCTGTCTCTGCGAATCTATTTGAAGATATGGAGTGTGGAGCATATGACGCTTCAAAATACCCCAATAAAACAGAATTTAAGGGAAGCGCGGAGCGAGAAGTATCTGACTCTGGAGTAAAAGAGTTTTTTGATGAATTAGGAGAGACCGATTCTTCACAAAGACAGTGGGTATTTAAATTAGTTGACAGAGCAACGGGAAAATATAAAAAATCTTTTCCTCGTCGATCGCCAAACTCAAAAAATGAAATTGCTATTGAACATCAAATTATACAACCAGAAATTATCATTACCTTAGGGGATAAGATTATCACTGGCAGCAATAATGGTGAATTTGGTGGAGAGCTACTTTTAATCGATGAAAATGATAGTGTCACCCTAATCAAAGAAATGAATGTTGAAGACATTTATGAAATGCCATTTGGTTTAGTAGTTACATCAGGTTTAGCTCATATGTCGTGGAATTACGGTGATATTCATTTAATAAATTCAAACTTTGAAACTGAAAAGTTATATAGCTTAGTTGGCAAGCCCAAATCATCTTGGCTGCTAGATAATGGTGATCTATTAATTAATAGTTATCCAAAAGGCTCGCAGGTTTTAACTAAAAGTGGTTACTTAAAGCGTGTGCAATGTATTGCTAACAAGCCACTAAAGCAGGACTCGTAACAGTTGGCTCAGTTCCGCTTCGCTACACATTTTAGCCAACAATTACTCGCCTCTTAGTGGGGCGTTATGTGACTCAGGGCATTCATGGATAGAAACACTAAAAAAGCTCTAAGATGGGATTCTGGTAATAGAGCGAAACCAATCAAACCAGACAAAGCTTCCTTTTCAAATGGCAGGTATTCTATGGCTTTTGCGTGCCTCAACTGCAAAACCTCTTTTCAACGCAGCTTTCCTGGTTCTCCATGCGATTATCCATTGCATGGCCAGTGTGTTTCTTGCGGTGGTGTTACTTATAATTTAGGCCGGCACTTCAAAGCGCCAAAAAAGTCGGATATCGCGCAATGGAAAAAGGTAGCTTACCTCGTTCAGCATGGTTTCTATTTTCAAAAAATTCGGCCTATTAAAAACAGCTATTGCAGTGTTTCATACCCTTCAACGTTGGCAGACGCAAAAGTGTTTGTTAAAAAGTACAAAAAGTATGCTCTTATTTAGGGTAATGTCACATAACAAAAAAATTAAGTTCGCCCGCTGCGCGGGCTGGGGCGCAAACACGTGGGCTGACTTGCTTCGCTCGGATTTTAGCCCACATGTCTGCGCCCCTTATTTAAAAGTTATATTGCAGGAGTAACATGGAAAGTCAGCTCGTAGTTTCATCAATATGGGAAGATGAATCTTTATTTGAAATCTCTATATTCGGTAGTAATGGGCATTTCTCTGGTCAAGCAGATTGCTATACAAATAGAGAGGAGATTGATCATCTGGGAAAGCTTCTTGAGAAATTTCCTCGAAACACAAAAGATGAGTTCGAGTTCAAAAGCCGTTCCACCCCCGATCTTTCATATTTCTCCATTCATGCTTTCTGTATAGACAATTCTGGACATACAATGTTTGCTGTTACTATTGCTCACATCGAATCTTTCACAAATGTCAGAAACGAAAACTATAAAGTTAACTTTGATATGAAAGTCGAGCCTCAAGCAATTTGTAACTTTGGGATGCAGCTTCAGCGCCTAGCGGTTAACCCTCTTGGTAAAACAAAGGCTGTATTGAAAAATGCAATATAACAAAAAAATTAAGTACGCCCGCTGCGCGGGCTGGGACGCAAACATGTGGGCTGCTCACTTCGTTCGGATTTTAGCCCACGTGCCTGCGCCCCTTATTTAAAAGTTATATGCCACTAGGAAAACCTAACTCATGGTTTACTTATTAGCTGGGATTGTGTGTGTTCATTTGGCTTGGGCATTTTTTAATACTCTAGCTGTTAACAGCACATTGTTTATCAATAATAGCTCTCGAGCTATTACCTTACTTGTTAATTGGCTTATTCCAATAGGTGGCCCTGCTATTACTTTGGTTGTCCTTCGCTCAATAAACCCTAAAGTAAAAGGTCGCAATCCTGTTACGGACGGTTCTGGTAGTAGCAATCTATATTCGGGGAATGAGGGTTCAGATTCTGGTGGTGGCTGTGGTGATTAACGTAGCTAAACTAGGTTGTGTTTAAAATGGCTTATAACAAAAAAATTAAGCACGCCCGCTGCGCGGGCTGGGACGCAAACACGCAGGGCGGCTGCGCCATTATGCCCTACGTGCCTGCGCCCCTTATTTAAAAGTTAGGTAACCAATGGAATTCCGCAATCAACTCATAATTGGTATTTCAATCATATTTGGGTGGGTGCCATCGTTGATATTGGTTGCGTTAGCATGCTTAGGCGTTTTTTCTGGCGCATTAAGTTTATTCGACAGAGCATTCCCAATGGCAATAGCTTTTATAGTGCTTGGTGCTATGGGTATGTTGGGGTTTGTTGGCTCAACCTCGGTATGTTGGGGGCTAAGAATTTCATATCGTAAAAGGTTTTGGTTTCTTTTATGTGGTGTTGTATCCCTTTTAATAGCCACCTTATGGTTATTGAGTGGCAGTTACAATTAACCAAACCTTCACGATGATGCTACGGTATATTTGTTTGGATACATCTTTATCTGCCCGTTAACAATTGGCATTTTTCATGTTGTTTTGCATTTAAAAAATGTAGGCAAGGTTACCTAACAAACGCATAAACTCGCTCGCAGGCTCGCTGGGACAATAACACGTAGGCTCAGTCGCTTCGCTCCAATTTTAGCCTACGTGTTATTGTCCGTTATGCGGGCGTTATGTTTTCAGGTAAGCATGTTTAGCATTTATCAAAGGGCTACATTTTGGCGATTCGTGATGGGCATCGTTTTGGTCGGTGGGTTTGTTGCAGGTAATGTGATAATTCAGGCTAGTAACGGTAGAATTATATTTAGTATTTTGTGGTTTGGTATTGGACCAATTTTAGCCATGATAATTTATGCATTTTCAAGTTATCAAAAATGTAATCATTGTGGTCACAAAATCGCAATTGGTATTAATAATATAGGGTTTACAGAAACACCAAATGTTTGTCCTAAGTGCAACAAGAAAACATAACAAAAACATCATGGTGGGAATTTTACTCGCTGAAAAAGCGCTCCTAAAATCCCCATATGTTAAGCGTTATGTGACAGGTGAAAAATTAAACGTTTATGGCCTTAAGTGAATTCGAAATAAAGAAGATAGAAAAAGCTGCCAACGCGTTTTTAAATAAGCGTAGGCCACCAGTGCATATTAGAAATGAGTTAGATATTGGTTGGCGGCTGGAGAAACAATCAGTTTATATATATGAAACGCGTCCTGTTTGGGACAGCCCAAATGAATATCATGACCTGGACATGGCTAAAGCAACTTTTATCCGCGCTCAAGGTAAATGGAAAATTTTCTGGATGCGACAAGATCTAAAATGGCATGGCTATGAGCCAAATATGTATGTAAAAACTATTGAGCAAGTCTTTGCCGTTATAGATCATGATGAATACGCTTGTTTTTTTGGGTAAGTCACATAACAAAAAAATCAAGTTCGCCCGCTGCGCGGGCTGGGACGCAAACATGTGGGCTGCTCACTTCGTTCGGATTTTAGCCCACACGTCTGTGCCCCTTATTTAAAAGTTATGTTGCAATGTCATGCCGTTGTCGGGGTGAAGTCGTGGCCGACAGTGAACCGTTTGATTGATTATGGCCTCACAGAGTGATGAGGAATTATTATGATTGTAAAAAAGCTAAGAAATAAAAATGATTGGTCGCAGGAACAACTTGCTGAATACTCGGGTTTAAATGTTCGTACTATTCAACGTGTCGAAAGTGGTCAAAAAGCTAGTATTGAAACATTAAAATGCCTTGCCTCTGTATTTGAAGTAAATATTTCAAAATTAACAGAGGAGATTACCGTGATAGATAAAGAAACAGAGAAATGGAAAAAATTACCTTGGTGGTTCAAGGCTAATATGTTCGGGGTTAATTCTAGGCGTCATGTACAAATAATAGAGTTTACTTTGCTCACAATTGCATTTGGTTCTTGGTTTTTAAGACCTGAAATAATAACAACCCCAACTTGCTTTTTAGCAGCATACTTAACAGGTTGGATTATCAGGTTTGGTGACAAGAATGATGCTTGGTAAAGCAACATAACAAGCAAATAAATCAGGACAAATAACAGTTGGTTTTTGCTCCTGCGTCGCTTATTTTAACCAACAATTATTTGCCCATTATTTGGGCGTTATGTTTCACGAGGAAGTCGATGTATAAGCAAATCGAATATTACCTAATTAAGTACGGTAGGTTTCTAATTGGAATAGGTTTGGTAGTTTCTGCTGCATATCTTCATCAAATAAAAATTGCACAGTGGGAACAAGAAGACCGTGTAAACAGTGCAATTATAGAAGGCTTAAAAAACGACAGATTCGATACTCAGAAAGCTTTAGAGGCTTTGGATGTTGTAATAAAAACAAGCGAGCAAAAAAAGGCTACTTTGCAATCTTGTATTCGTATATTGGGTATTGTTGGCTTGTTCATCACGTTTTTTACTTTCAGAGTAGAGAAACATAACAAGCTAATAAATAAGGACTAAAAACAGTTTGCTGTTTTCGTTCCTCAACATTTTAGCAAACAATTTTTAGCCCATTATTAGGGCGTTATACAACCTAAGGATTAGTAGTGGGCTTTTTTATATTTTTGCTTTTAGTCATGGCAATGCCACTTATCTTAGTCCCATTATGTTTATTACCCGTTCTTTTATATTTAAAATCGAAAACAGTTAAATATCTGTGGGTTTATTTGGCAGTAGGAGCGGTAACAGGCTTTTTACTAGGCTTAATTTTTAGCTATTCATTTTTCGCTTTGAGTGGCGAATTTAATTCGTATTATGCATATTTAACATTAGGTTCAATTTTGGTTGGTGTCAGCGTGTCTTTTTTAGCTGGTCGGTCAGCTTTGGGGGTTAAAGTTGTATAACAAAAACATCATGGTGGGAATTTTACTCGCTGGTAAAGCGCTCCTAAAATCCCCATATGTTAAGCGTTAAGTAGCCATGATAATGCGGCGTTTAAAATGACATACGAAGAATTTTATTACAGTATTGACTGTAAGTTTCCATATCATGATGAAGATGAATGGAAACGATTGATCTTACAGTCCATTGAAATAGGTGATGACGCGCCATTTCTTGTGCTACACGAAATATGTCGCCTACCAGCTTCGCAAAAACTTGATAAAGCCAAACATATGGAAATGTATCAATACTGGAAAGGAGCTTTTTCTAGTCCTGTGCAAAAAATAGTTGAACCCGCTTGTCTTTCATTCATTAGTAAGCAGGAATTAGCCGACAGTGAGGCACTAGAAATTATGGGTAAACTCTCAAAATACCCGAAATCATATAATGCACTTCAAGTTGTTTTGTTTTCATGTTCAGATGACGATGAGTCGGTAAATGATAAATATGAAGAAATTGTTAGCACGTGGAAAGCGGCTACTTAACAAGTTGCCTAAGTTCGCCGCAAAAAACGCGGCTGGGACAAAGACTCACTGGGCTTCGCCCAACAACGTTCGCATTTGCCCCTTGGCAAAGCGTTATATGCCACCAGGAAAACCTAACTCATGGTTTACTTATTAGCTGGGATTGTGTGTGTTCATTTGGCTTGGGCATTTTTTAATACTCTAGCTGTTAACAGTATACTAACAAAGACAGCCATCTTTAGAATCGTATAAAAAACTCTGCTGCTTAGGGGAAAATACCTGCTCAATAAGCGTCAAAGTACTTTTGAACTGAATGATTGGGGATTTTTACGGCAATATTAAGCGATGAGGGAGAAAACGGCGCACAAGGTTAATTTTTACGCAAACGCCTACGTTACAAGAGATGCATTAGATGTGTTAGTTACAATGTCTTATGCGCGTTTTAACAACGCTTTCGCTTTGGTCATTCCTCGCAGCCGTTGGTGATGGGTGTGGCGTTTGAACGCATTCATCATTTCCTCCGCACCTGCGGCGTAGCAGAAGTGTTTTTCAAACTCAGTGGTTAAGGTTAGCCATTGAGCAGAATCTAAGCCGAGTCTTTCTAGAATGGGGCTTTGAGTATTGTCGATATGACCTGCCTTATCGTCACGAATACAGCGGCCTGTTGTATCTACCAGCTCACAATAGTCTTTCAGTGAGTAGGGGATCCCTTTGGGTATATTCTCACGAGGATTTCCCACAAAGGGTGTTAAAACGCTCGGTTGAGGTTGTTTGTTTTTAGCGGCGTGAATGCGTTTTTTGATACTGGTGTGCTTTGATGTTTCGGGTGTTTTTTCCATTTTTGCACGAATGGGATTCAAGTCCACATAGGCCATACAAGCTAGTACGGCACTTTCATCCAACAAAGCTTGAGATTTAAACCTTCCTTCCCAGAAACGACCAGTGCA
>Ga0189289_10107_pt1 | contig 102550 bp, 80 predicted proteins | sample UW106minimetaG_FD_130313 | JGI IMG/M metagenome (GOLD analysis project Ga0189289, IMG submission 130313) | Marine microbial communities from the Costa Rica Dome - UW106 mini metaG | ecosystem: Environmental > Aquatic > Marine > Oceanic > Photic zone | place: Costa Rica: the Eastern Pacific...
ATAAAATCATTCCAAGCCATTGAGCAAGCATCAACAATATCGTCATAGCCGCTAAAACATCGATTAGCTAAATGGTGTTGGCGAAGCCAACTCCACACTTGTTCTATTGGATTTAGCTCAGGGGAATACGGGGGCAACTTTAAGATACTCACATTCCTGATACCCCCCACCAATGACGCTTGATGCCATCCTGCTCCATCCATGATCACTACAGTATGTCTACCCGTTTGGGTTTTCGCTGAGATCTGTTCTAGGTGGAGTGTCATGATATTTTTATCAACATAAGGCGCTATCAATGCCTCTGTTTCCCCTGTAGCAGGACACACTGCCCCAAACAAATATGCATAGTCAAATTGCTGTTGCTTAACCGCCCTAGGTCGACAGCCTTTCATCGACCAAAGGCGTGTAGTGGTATTTTGCTGGCCTATTCTCGCTTCATCCTGAAACCAAAATTCCACCTTATCCAGTGCAATATGTCCGGGGATCAACTTGATCGTTTCAATTTGCAGTTTTTTTAAACTCGTCTTGGGCTTCTTTGGATTGCTTAGGGTGTTTCGAGCGACTTGTCGTCCAACTGATACCCAGTGATTTCAGCAAATTATAAATCGAGTTCTGATGGTAATTGACCGCAAATACTTGTTGAATATAACTTTGCAGCATTTCACCGTTTAAGCGACCTCCTTTACAGGTGTGGCTTTGTTTCTCAATGTAAGCTATCAACGCTACCTTTTGCTGCTCAGTTAGATGGCAGGGTCTACCTGATGGTTTTTTACTTTCAAGGGCGCTGATACCACCTTTGAGATACTTGGCAACCCACTCATTGACCATTCTTCGGCTAACATTCAGAGTTCTGGCAACTTCAGCTTTATTTTTACCTGCTTTAAAATGCGCTACCGCTAATAAACGCATACGCATTCGATGATCTTTTACTTTGTTAGAGAGTGCTTTTAATTGTTGCTCAGTGTGATTATTCAAGGGAAATGTTAGGTGGCTTTGATATAACTACATTAGATCACATGTTTATGCGGATTGGTATTACACGAAAAGCCCTGTCCAAAAAACGGTCAGGGCTTTTTCGTATATGCGCTTCGCGCAAAAGCAACTCGGCAACAAACCTTCAGGGTTGTACTAGTCACGGTATAAACACGTCCATGATGAAGGACTCCCCGCGACGGAGTGGCAGCCACGCCTTCCTTGGTGTGTAGTGCGGCTGGATGTTGCTGTGCAACTAAAGATACCATCCTTACCCAGAGTGCTGGTATACCCGGGGCTATGCTGGTTGGGTGTTTATGTTATTGTTTCATAACTTCCTTTTTAGAGAACTTCGTAATGCGTTACTTGTCGATTATTAACTTTGCTTTCAGCGCTTTTATCTTAACGATTATTAATCTTTCGTTCGTTGATTACGCTCAGAGCGAGGTTATTGATGAAAAACCATGTTTCTCTAATGGTTGGAGCAAAGCTAAATTCTTAGAGTTAAAGGATAACCATTTCTCTCTTAGCCGCTCCACAATACAAGAGCTACTTCCACAACTTCGTTACTGTTTGGCATCTAATGACCCTGTCATCCGCGATGAGGTCGCTTTTGGTGCTTATTCAACATGGTTACGCGCTGATCTTATTGGTAAACCAGAACTATCATCGCTGTTTGAAACATTGCTTAGCGATATAGCGCAAAATAAAGACGATGAACATTCGGTTTTCGGGCCTTTTGTTGTGCTTGTTTTCTCTGAAGTATTACGAGTCGATCGTAAAGTCCCTTATTTACAGCCAGAACAGCGAACGGAATCGGTTAATATATTGTCGTCCTACATATTGATGGCTAATGATTACAGAGGCTTTGACGAGCAGCTTGGCTGGCGTCACAGTGTTGCCCATGCTTCCGATGCTGTTCTGCAGCTGGTTCTCAACCCAAGGATCAGTCCACTGCAGTTACAACAGATGTTAAATGCTATTGCTCGACAAGTAAGAGCGAAGGAGGCTCATTTCTATATTTATTCAGAGCCTGAGCGTTTAGCTAGGCCTGTATATTATGCGATGCGTCGAGGTGATGTGCCAATCGCTTATTGGAAGCAATGGATTAACGATGTTGCCACTCCTAGCCCGTTTAATCATTGGGCTGAGGTGTTTACTAGCCAGCAAGGTTTAGCGCAGCGGCATAATGTAAAATCATTTTTGCTTAATTTGCGTAATTTTATCAGCTTTGGTAAGAATAATGAGCAGTTGACTGAGCTTGATATGGCTGTTCAACATGCGCTCAAAACTATGATTTGAGGTAATTTATGCTGATATGATGAGTTTCATTCCAGCGTATTTGTATTGTCAAAGTAATCAATAAAGACTTTCAATATTTTGCCTAATTATCAGTGGAGCAAAAAGAGCATAAACTTCCGTCCATACTTTTAGATATCCTTATAAACAAGGCGGTAAACAATGTCTCATCAAATTATTAAAGATTTAAGCACGCGTTATACAGTTAAAAAATACGATACAGCTAAGCGTATTTCGGCAGAAGATATTGCCGTAATTAAAGAAGCTATTCGCTTATCAGCTTCGTCGATAAACTCACAACCGTGGAAGTTCATCCTAGTTGAAAGTGATGAAGGCAAGCAACGCCTACATGACACGTTTGCTAACAAGCATCAATTCAATCAGTTGCATGCCAAAGAGGCGTCGCATACTTTGTTGCTAGCTTATGATCCTAAATTTACTAAAGAAAAATTCTCTAAGCGAGTTGATGCTGAAGTAAGCTCAGGGCATTTGCCTGCCGAAATGCGTGATTCATTTATGGGTGCGTACGCATTCGCAGAAATGAACACAGATGAAAATGGTAACAATGGTAGCTGGACTAAGGCACAAGTGTATTTAGCTTTAGGTAATATCATGCATACGCTAGCACGCTTAGGTATCGCCTCTACACCAATGGAAGGGGTAGATCACGAGCTTATCGGAGAGAAGTTCCAGCAGGAACTCGATGGTCACATATGTGAAGTTGCGTTGGCTATGGGCTATCAAAACGCTGAAGACGATTGGAACTATGGGTTGCCAAAAGCGCGCTTAGCAATTGAGGAAATTATTGAAGTGGTTTAACACATTAATCCTCATTCATTATAAAGAGCCGAGATTTATCTCGGCTTTTGCCGTTACATAGAAGGATGTAGACGCTTCTAAGAAAATCTCGCGTCAATGCTTTCGAAGACTAACCGTGCTGCGAGCCTAGCAGTACGCTGGTCGATGTCGTATTTCGGGTTTAACTCAGCGATATCCATAAGCGGCCATTGATAGCCAAGAATTGTCTGTTGAGAAGCTAACCAGCGAAGAGTTTCCAGTACAAACTTGATATTAATTCCTAGGCTACTCGGTGCACTTACCCCGGGGGCGATGTCGCTAGGGAACGCATCAAGGCAAATCGTGACATACAGCACATCTATTTCCCTTAACATGGGGAGAAGGAGCGATTGGGCACTTTCTAGGCAGAAATTCTCATCAAGTAAAAACTGTGTGTTACTTTGTAGGGCAAATTCAAATAGCGCGCGTGTGTTAGCCATTCTTGATACCCCTAGACAAGCGTAATGAAACGCCGATGTGTTATCCGCGCAGTGCTGAAAAATCTGGCGAAATGGTGTGCCTGAACTTGCATTCGGCGCCGGTTTTCGTAAATCAAAGTGTGCATCAAAATTGATTATACCGATACGTTTCTGACCTGCGGTAGGCGCATCTGTATGGTTAAATGCCTGATGTAATCCCAAGTAACTGCCCCAAGCGATCTCGTGGCCGCCCCCAAGCCCAATTACGAACGCGCTCTGTTGTAATGAGTTTGCTACTTGTTGGGCGTATTCCTGTTGGCAATCCGCTAAATTGGATTGTGCGTTTATATCGCCTCGGTCGTGTAGATTCACATTATATTGGTACGGAAGATTTGCTAATACAGAGCGAATTTCTTTGGGGCCATTTTGGGCTCCCACTCTGCCTTTGTTCTCTTTGACACCAAGATCGCAAGCAAGGCCTAAAAGGTGACAGTTGGGTAAATTGGGCTCTGAATTGGTGGAATTCATCACTTGATGCCATCTCAGGCCTTGTTTTCCATCCTCTTCGTCAGTTCTACCTTGCCATTTGAATTCACTCAACAATTTAACGCTCCTCACCATTTACCCATATACGAGTTGGGCGAACTTGGTTAATCCCATAGCTCAATTCACACGGGTGTTGTATGTTCCACAACCCAAGATCTGCATCGAACCCGGTTACAATCTGACCTTTACGATTTAGCCCTAGTGCCTGAGCTGCATGACGAGTAACCCCTAATAAGGTTTCTTCTGGCGTCATACCGAATAACACGCAGCCCATGTTCATTATCGTTAATAAAGAGGCAATAGGGGAGCTACCGGGGTTAAGATCTGTCGCGATTGCCATCGGTACGTTGTGAGCCCTTAGCGCTGCAATTGGCGGCAACTGCGTTTCACGCAATGAATAGAATGCGCCAGGTAATACTACGGCAACAGTGTTGGATTTGCCCAGAGCAGGGATGTCCTCAGGTTGTAAATATTCTATGTGATCTACTGACAGCGCGTGATACTTGGCTGCAAGTTTGGCGCCCTTTAAATCAGATAATTGTTCTACGTGTGCCTTCACATTTAAGCCGTGGTCCTTGGCAGCAATGAATACTGTTTCACATTGAGCCGGTGTAAAGCCGATAGTCTCACAAAATACGTCTACGCTGGTTGCTAACCCTTGTTTTACTACCTCAGGCAACACTTGTTCACACACAAACTTAACGTATTCGTCAGGAGATTCACGATACTCTTTCGGCACGCTGTGCGCACCAAGATAAGTGGGCTCAATGTTTACGCTTAATGTCCTCTCTAAATCCTTGGCCACGTGTAACATTCTCAGCTCAGTTTCTAGATCCAGACCGTAGCCTGATTTCACTTCAATTGTTGTTACGCCTTCTTCAATTAAGCGTGCTGCACGATTCTTGGCTAAATGTAGCAAGCTCTCATAAGAGGCTTGTCGAGTTGCATTCACCGTGCTTTGAATACCCCCACCTTGCTTGGCTATTTCTGAATACGACTTGCCGTGCTGGCGCATTTCAAACTCAGAGGCGCGGTTACCTGCGTAGACCAAATGCGTGTGGCAATCAATTAAGCCTGGCAATAACCACTGCCCTTGGCCATCGATAACATTAATCCCATCTGCGGATAAATGATTAGCGTCGTCAATTTTTTCGATGCGACCGGCATTAATATAAACCGACCCATTCTCTTTAATTCCATAAGGTACATTAGCAACGTTAGAAGACGCGCTCATCGTCGCTATGTTGACGTTGTTTATACAGAAACCTGCGGTCTTTCTCATGTTGCACCTCTCACATTGAATTTTTAGTTATCGTACTTGCATGTACTTGTATATACAAGTTGGTTGGGTTAAATTGCGAAAATCAAAACAGAGAGTCGTTATGCAACCTAGATACATTCAAATTAAATCAGCCATCATCGATAGCATAGAAGCGGGAAAGATGAAGCCAGGCGATAAAGTGGACTCAGAAAATCAATTGGCAGAAATATTCAAGGTGAGTCGTATGACGGCTAGGCGGGCCTTAACTGAATTGGTAGACGAAGGTGTGCTAGCGCGAAGCCAGGGGCTAGGAACGTTTGTAAATGATCATCGGCCGATGAGTTCCCTGCTTGAAATTCGTAGTATCGATGATGAAATTCTTCAGCGCGGTCACACCTACTCCAATCAGGTGCTTACTCAATTGAAAGTCAAGGCAACTAGTGAACAGGGAGCTTGGCTTGATGTTCCAACAGGAACTGAGTTATTTCACACCTGCATTGTGCATTATGAAAATGAGCTGCCTGTTCAGTTGGAAGACCGTTTAGTGAATCCACAATGGGCTCCTGATTATCTAACACAGGACTTTAGTCAAACTACCGCAAATCACTATTTAAATAGCGTGGCTCCACTAACTCAGGCGGACCATGCGATTGAAGCGATATTACCCACCCAATATGTTGCTAAGTCTTTGGCCATTGAGCCAAACCAGCCCTGCTTGCAGGTTAGTCGTCGTACATATTCAGCTAAAGGCATTGTGAGTTACGCTTTATTATTCCACCCCGGAAACCGTTATCGCATTGGTGGGCATCTCGATTTCTCTCACTCAATCAGGAGTTAATATGGATCGTATTGATAAGAACCGTATCATTCGCGCGCCAAGAGGGAGCGTGTTAAATACTAAAAGCTGGCAGACCGAAGCCGCACTACGTATGTTGATGAACAATCTCGATCCTGATGTAGCTGAGCATCCGCATGCACTTGTTGTTTACGGTGGGATTGGGCGTGCGGCCAGAGATTGGCCAAGCTACGACAAAATAGTTGAAGTCCTTAAACGTTTGAATAATGACGAAACCTTGTTGGTGCAAAGCGGCAAGCCTGTAGGCGTCTTTCCTACCCATGAAAATGCCCCTCGCGTGCTGATTGCCAACTCAAACCTTGTCCCTCATTGGGCAAATTGGGCTCATTTTAATGAGCTAGATAAAAAAGGTCTGATGATGTACGGGCAAATGACCGCGGGATCTTGGATTTACATCGGTTCACAAGGCATAGTGCAAGGCACGTACGAAACATTTGTAAGCATTGCAAAGGCACATTTTCACGGTAACGCAGAAGGACGTTGGATACTTACCGCAGGACTAGGCGGGATGGGAGGGGCCCAGCCGTTGGCCGCTGTTATGGCGGGGTTTTCGATGTTAGCGGTTGAGGTGGATGAAAGCCGTATTGATTTTAGAATAAAGACAGGGTACTTGGATAAAAAGGCGACAACTTTGCCTCAAGCTTTGGCTTGGCTGGAAGAGGCCAAACGGAGCAATAAATCAGTGTCTATTGGGTTACTCGCCAATGCCGCAGATGTTTTCCCTGAGCTTTTGGCAATGGGCGTGGTACCCGATGTAGTTACGGATCAAACCAGTGCTCATGACCCCTTAAATGGCTACTTGCCCAAAGGCTGGTCTCTTAAACAAGCCTCTGAAGTGCGAGCACAGGATGAAGCAAAGGTGGTCAAAGCAGCGAAGCAATCAATGGCGGTACATGTTCAGGCTATGCTTGGTCTGCAGGCTGCAGGGGCCGCTACGTTAGATTATGGCAATAACATTCGCCAAATGGCTTTAGAAGAAGGGGTGAAGAACGCTTTCGACTTTCCTGGGTTTGTTCCTGCCTATATCCGGCCTCTATTTTGCCAAGGGATCGGGCCTTTTCGCTGGGTTGCGTTATCTGGCGACCCCGAAGATATTTATAAGACTGATGCCAAAGTTAAAGAGCTGATCCCAGACAATGCTCATCTACATCAATGGTTGGACATGGCCAAAGCAAAAATTCAATTCCAAGGGCTACCCGCGCGTATCTGCTGGGTAGGCTTAGGGGAGAGACAGAAACTTGGCCTGGCGTTTAATGAAATGGTACGTCAAGGTGAGCTGAGCGCGCCCATCGTGATTGGGCGTGACCATTTAGACTCAGGCTCAGTAGCTTCACCGAACCGCGAAACAGAAGGGATGCTCGACGGCTCTGATGCAGTGTCAGATTGGCCTTTGCTCAATGCTATGCTCAATACCGCCGGTGGCGCTACTTGGGTGAGTTTGCACCATGGTGGAGGCGTTGGCATGGGATTTAGTCAGCACTCGGGCGTCGTCATACTCTGTGATGGCTCAGCTGAGGCCGACCAACGTATCGCGCGGGTATTGCATAACGACCCCGCAACAGGCGTGATGCGCCATGCAGATGCGGGCTATGATTTAGCCATACAGTGCGCCACCGGGCATAAACTCGATTTGCCTATGTTAGCGAATAGTACGGTTAGCAACACGAGTAAGGGGCAGAGATAAAACATGACGACTAAATATACTCTTCATCCCGGTACGCTCTGCATTGAAACGTTACGCCAAGTACATCGTCGCCATGTACCCATAGTTTTGGCGCCTGAAAGCTTTGCGGCTATAAACATGGCAGAGCAAACTGTGCAAAATGTTATCACACAAGGACGTACAGTTTACGGTATCAATACCGGGTTTGGTTTGCTCGCTAACACAAAAATCGAAGTGGATGAATTGGAGCTATTACAGCGCAGCATAGTACTATCACATGCGGCAGGTATTGGAGATTTTATGTCAGGTGCGGTAGTGAGGCTACTCATGCTGCTGAAGATTAATTCACTTGCTCGTGGCTTTTCTGGGATCCGCTTAAGTGTTATTGAAGCCTTAATTGCGCTGTATAATCATGAAGTTTATCCAGCCATACCAGAGAAAGGCTCGGTGGGCGCATCCGGCGATTTAGCCCCACTAGCGCATATGAGTGCAGTTCTTTTAGGGGAAGGTGAGGTTATTTACCAAGGCAATCGTATTTCGGCAGAAAAAGGGCTGATGATTGCTGGTTTGCAGCCAATTTCACTCGCACCTAAAGAAGGATTGGCGTTACTCAATGGTACTCAGGCTTCAACCGCGTTTGCCTTGCAAGGGTTGTTTTATGCTGAAAATGCACTGACTAGCTCCGTTGCAATAGGTGCGTTGTCAGTGGATGCAGCTCTTGGCTCTAGAGTGCCCTTTGATGAGCGCATTCATGTGGTGCGCGGCCATCAAGCACAGATTGACGTAGCATCCGGTTTTAGAGCCTTACTGCAAGAATCTGAAATAGGCCACTCTCATGGTGGTTGTGAAAAAGTACAAGACCCCTATTCATTGCGCTGTCAGCCACAAGTGATGGGCGCCTGCTTGCAACAAATTCGATACGCCAAAGAGATACTCGTCACCGAGGCCAATGGCGTCTCGGACAATCCCTTAGTCTTTGCAGAATCAGATGACATATTATCTGGGGGGAATTTTCATGCCGAAACTGTCGCCATGGCCGCTGATATGCTTGCCATTGCGTTAGCCGAAATAGGCGCTCTGTCTGAGCGGCGTATGGCCCTGTTAATAGATTCTAATTTGAGCGGCTTGCCGCCATTTTTAGTGGATAATGGCGGGGTGAATTCTGGTTTTATGATAGCCCAAGTAACAAGCGCCGCCCTTGCCAGCGAAAACAAAACGTACGCCCATCCAGCATCAATCGACTCATTACCGACCTCGGCAAACCAGGAAGACCATGTGTCTATGGCGACGTTTGCTGGACGTCGATTACGAGATATTTTTGATAACGTTGCGGGTATTTTAGCCATTGAATGGTTGGCTGCTTGCCAAGGGATTGATTTTCGGTTCCCGCTTAAAACCAGCCAACGATTGCAGGATGTTCACGCGTTGCTGCGCAGTAAAGTGACTTTTTACGACAAAGATAGATATTTCTCACCTGATATTGAGCAAGCGAAGCAATTAATTACGCGCTCATTGTTGCAAGACTTGATAAAAGATGAGATTCAACTGCCGTGAGAACGTTCCGCTGAAAAGATTACAAATTGTTAAGAATCCGAGGTCGTATTTAAATTAATCTATTTACCTGGTTAATCAATGAAACGATCTGGGAATGATGTTAAAACTAAAACACACTGCAATGGCAATTGGTATCAGCTGCTTAACAATATCTGTTTCACATGCGACAGAAGTACAAATTCGCACTGTGCTGGGCGATGTGAATATTAATCTGTTCGATAATACGACACCGCAAACCGTTGAAAACTTTTTAAGTTACGTAAACTCAGGGGCTTATGCCAATAATGTAGTGCACCGCTCGGAGCCCGGGTTTGTCATACAAGCCGGTGGTTTTCAATATAACGCTGCATTTCCACTGGATTCGGTACCAACAGGCAGCGCAGTTGTAAATGAACCTGAATTGTCAAACCGTCGTGGCACAATCGCTATGGCGAAGTTAAGTGGTAACCCTGATAGTGCCACATCACAATGGTTTATTAATCTTAGTGACAACAGTGCAAACTTGGATGTTCAAAACGGTGGCTTCACCGTTTTTGGTCAAGTGTTAGGTGATGGTATGGATATTATTGACCAGATTGCGGCCCTGAACAGATTTGATCTAGGCGGTGCAGCGAATGCCACTCCACTGCGTAACTACTCTCAAGCAGATTTAGCGGCGGGCGTGGATGTAACAGATGAACATCTCGTGATTATTACTGATGTTGTGGTAACAGATGCCGCCACAGTCACACACGCTGAATTGAATCCGCCAGCTAACACCCTGATTAATCAAGACAACAGCGGAGGTGGGAGTTCAGGAGGCTCTGGCGGCAGTGTGGGGCTATTTGGGCTATTAGGCTTGGCAGTGCTGCGTTTTACACGTAATTGGTATAAGTTATTTGTTTAGAAATATATTGTGCAAAGCAAAAAAAACGGCTCATATGAGCCGTTTCTTATTAGATTGTTAAGACTGCTTAGTCCTTAGAGCGACCTGCACGCTTACGATCGTTTTCCGTCAATAACTTCTTACGGATACGAATACTCTTAGGCGTCACTTCAACTAGCTCGTCGTTATCGATGAATTCCAACGCTTGCTCAAGTGAAAGCAATACAGGTGGAACCAAAGATTGTGCTTCATCTGTACCAGATGCACGAACGTTGGTTAACTGCTTGCCTTTAAGGGCGTTAACAGTAAGGTCGTTGTCACGGCTGTGGATACCAATCACCATGCCTTCGTATACTTCAACACCGTGACCGATAAATAAACGGCCGCGCTCTTGCAAGTTAAACAAAGCGTTAGTTAGGGCTTTACCCGTTGCGTTAGCAATCAATACACCGTTTTTACGCTGACCGATGTTACCGCCTTTATGAGGACCGTAGTGATCAAACGTATGGTACATTAAGCCAGAACCAGACGTCATGGTCATGAAATCAGTTTGGAAACCAATCAAGCCACGGCTAGGAATGATGAAGTCCATACGAATACGGCCTTTACCATCTGGAGACATGTTAGTTAGTTCGCCTTTACGCAAACCAATCTGCTCCATGATTGAACCTTGATGATCTTCTTGAACATCGATAGTCACTGTTTCAAACGGTTCTTCTAATTTACCGTCAACTTCACGCAAAATTACTTCTGGGCGTGATACAGCAAGCTCGTAACCTTCACGGCGCATGTTTTCAATCAATATACCCAAGTGTAATTCACCACGTCCAGATACACGGAATTTGTCCGGATCAGGAGTCTCGTCAACACGTAGTGCAACGTTGTGAATAAGCTCATCTTGTAAACGCTCTAGGATGTTACGTGAAGTAACGTACTTACCTTCTTTACCACAAAATGGTGAGGTGTTTACTTGGAACGTCATGGTTACGGTAGGCTCATCAACTGATAGTGCTGGTAGCGCTTCAACTGCGTTCTGGTCACAGATAGTGTCAGAAATCTTAAGCTCGCCTAAACCTGTAACAGCAATAATGTCACCGGCATTGGCCACATCAACTTCCATGCGATCTAAGCCCATGTAACCAAGTACTTGGCCCATTTTGCCGTTACGTTTTTTGCCATCAGCACCAACGATTGTTACCGCTTGGTTAGTTTTTACTGAACCGCGTGTAACACGACCAACACCGATAACACCTACATATGAGTTGTAATCAAGTTGAGAAATTTGCATTTGGAAAGGACCATCAATGTCCGCATCCGGCGCATTTACATGCTTAACAATCGTTTCGAACAACGGTGTCATGTCTTCACTAGGTTGGTCAGCGTCATTTGAAGCCCAACCATTAAGTGCAGATGCGTAAACGACTTGGAAATCAAGTTGGTCGTCTGTGGCGCCCAAGTTGTCGAACAAATCAAACACTTGATCGATAACCCAATCAGGGCGTGCACCAGGCTTATCGATTTTATTGATAACAACAATTGGCTTTAAGCCTTGAGCAAACGCTTTTTGTGTTACGAAACGCGTTTGCGGCATAGGGCCTTCTTGCGCATCAACTAACAACAATACAGAGTCAGCCATTGACATAACACGCTCTACTTCACCACCGAAATCGGCGTGTCCAGGGGTGTCTACTATGTTAATGCGGTAGTCATTCCAACGGATCGCAGTGTTCTTAGCAAGTATGGTAATACCGCGTTCTTTTTCGATATCGTTAGAATCCATAACCCGTTCTTCAGCAGCGCCTCTGCTCTCAAGCGTACCGGACTGTTGTAAAAGTTTGTCAACTAAGGTGGTTTTACCGTGGTCAACGTGGGCAATAATTGCTATGTTCCTCAAGTTGTCAGTCGAGGTTTGCGATGCGCTCATGATATTTTCTCTAGTATGGGTGGATTTAACCACCATTAACGGAATTTATAGGGCGCGGATTGTACAGTTATAATGTGCATTTTGCGAACACCATTTAGTTTTTATGCGGATTTAACTTTTTGAAATTGTATTTGCACTATTAAGTGACATCAGAAAGTGAGCAGAAATACAAAACCTATCATTTGCACGCTATTGGTGCGTTAATGATCTCGATTGGTGCATTGGTGCTGGGCGCAACAAGCCGTGTCCACTTGAAAAGCCCAAATAGCAGCGATTTTTCCAATTTTACGATTGGCACGATTATCGCTTCGAACATTGCTAAGTTAACCAATATCAACGTTATTTTACATTACCGTTTACTCTGGAGGACGAAATGTCAGTAGAAAAGGCTTTACAGTTTATTAAAGAAAACGAAGCTAAATTTGTAGATTTGCGCTTTACGGACACTAAAGGTAAAGAGCAGCATATCTCAATTCCATCTCATCAAGTTGATGAAGACTTCTTTGAAGAAGGAAAGATGTTTGACGGTTCGTCAATTGCTGGTTGGAAAGGCATCAACGAATCTGACATGGTATTGATGCCAGATACAGAAACATTGGTAGTAGACCCTTTCGCTGAAGAAACTCAAGTTAATATCCGTTGTGACATTCTTGAGCCAAACACAATGCAAGGTTACGATCGTGACCCACGCTCTGTAGCAAACCGTGCTGAAGAATACCTTAAATCAACCGGTATTGGTGACAAAGTATTGTTTGGTCCTGAGCCAGAGTTCTTCTTATTCGACGACGTTCGTTTCCACACAGATATGGCTGGTTCTTTCTTCAAAATTGACTCTTCTGAAGCCAAGTGGAACTCAGGTGCTGAGTTTGAAGAAGGCAATATGGCTCACCGTCCAGGTGTGAAAGGCGGTTACTTCCCAGTACCTCCAGTTGATTCATCACACGATACCCGCGCCGCTATGTGTATGGTTATGGAAGAGATGGGTTTAACCGTAGAAGCACATCACCATGAAGTGGCGACTGCTGGTCAAAACGAAATTGCATGTCTTTTCAACACACTTGTTAAGAAAGCCGATGAAATCCAAATTTATAAGTATGTAGTGCACAATGTTGCTCATGCATACGGTCAAACAGCGACCTTTATGCCTAAGCCACTTGTTGGCGACAACGGTTCAGGTATGCATTGTCACCAATCAATTTCTAAAGATGGCAAAAACATCTTCGCTGGTGATAAATATGCTGGTATGTCTGAAGAAGCCTTGTTCTACATTGGCGGTATTATCAAGCATGCTCGTGCGATCAATGCATTTGCTAACGCTTCAACTAACTCGTACAAGCGTCTAGTTCCTGGTTTCGAAGCGCCAGTAATGCTTGCTTACTCAGCGCGTAACCGTTCTGCTTCTATTCGTATTCCACATGTGAATAGCGAAAAAGCACGTCGTATCGAAGTACGTTTCCCTGATCCAACTGCTAACCCTTACCTAGCATTCTCAGCTATGTTGATGGCTGGCCTTGATGGAATCAAAAACAAGATTCACCCTGGCGATGCTATGGACAAAGATCTATATGATCTACCTCCTGAAGAAGCGGCAGAAATCCCAACGGTTGCGACTTCTCTAGAAGAAGCACTTGCTGCACTTGATGGTGACCGTGAGTTCTTGACTGCTGGTGGCGTAATGAGTGACGACATGATTGACGCGTACATCGCTCTTAAATCACAAGAGGTTGAACTATTAAATACATCAGTTCATCCTGTTGAATTTGATATGTACTACAGCGTATAAGCTACGCTTGTATGCGGTAGTTAAACTGCTTTAGTACATTAAAAAGCCTGCTTTGTGCAGGCTTTTTTTATGGCCATCAAAAAATGAATTGTGTTGAATAGGCAATCGATTTCCCGGAAACAAATTAACGTCTGACTGAGGATTGGTATAAACTGGGCAAGTGTCTATTAGTCGTTGTATTTATATAATGTTAGGTTAACGGTGTTCCCTATGAAGTCAATTATCATTGGAGTTTTACTGTGTACGTGCGCTTTGCTGGTCTTGGCGAATGACAAGGTATATAAAGTTACTACTGCCGATGGCCGCGTCATTTATACAGATAAACCTTCGGGGCAGGCTGTTCCGGTGCCACTGCCTGCTGGCTCTGTTGTGAAGACAAAAGGAGTTACCCAAACACCTGTTTTGGTCACACCTAACGCTAACAAACCCCGTAAAGAAATTAACCTAAAACTGCAGATAGTCTCCCCTAAACCCGAGCAAACCATTCGCGATAACAATGGCCACGTGAGTATTCACGCAAGCATTGACCCACAAGTTCAAGGCGAATACACACTGCACTTAAATGATCAGCGTATTTCCCAAAATAGCGGCGTATTTAAACTAAAACAGTTAGATCGCGGCGCGTACACCTTCTATATCGAATTTGCCCTCAAGTCGGGCAAGATACTTGCATCTACCCCTAAGCAAACCTTTTATTTGCACCAAGCATCAGCGTTGAATCGCCCTAACTAAGAACATCTAGTTGACCAAGTGGGCAGGATGCGCTGAAATAAATCTTTAAGCACCAAAATGGTGCGCTTGAATGTGTTGTTGATATGCCGTTTAAAATGAAAACAGACACTTTACTGGATAACTTGTCCACTGCAGTTATCTTGCTGGACGAAAAATTGGTTATCGTTGAAGCGAACCATGCAGCGCAAGCAATGTTTGAGCGCAGCTTAAATCTATTATTAGATTGTCCAATCAAGCAATTCATTGCTGATGCGAGTTTAGACTTCGTCCGCTTTACCCAGGGAATGCAGCATGGCGAAGGATATTCAGACGGCGATGTACAAATTAGTTTTACCGATGGACGCCACACGCATGCCGATGTCACCGTTACATGCCTGCATACCGCTGACGGCGTCACCTTGTTACTTGAAATGCGCTTAATCGAACAGCAAAAGAAAATCAGTCAAGAAACACAGCAGTGGGCTCAACAACAAGCTGCTCGTGAATTGATACGCGGGCTTGCTCACGAAATCAAGAATCCTTTAGGGGGTATTCGCGGTGCGGCGCAGTTGCTTGAGAAAGAACTGCCTTCAGCAGACCTGCAAGAATTTACGACCATGATCATCGAGCAATCTGACCGCTTACGCAATTTAGTTGATCGGCTGTTAGGGCCTAATTCTCGTCCTAATTTTCAAAATCACAATGTGCACCGAGTATTAGAGAAGGTTATCACGCTAGTACAGCTTGATCTTAGTCACGATATTGTGATCGAACGTGATTATGATCCGAGTATTCCTGAAAGCATCCTAGATCAGGATATGGTGCAGCAAGCTGTATTAAATATTATGCGCAATAGCGTTCAGGCACTCATGCACAGTGGACAGAGCGATGGAAAAATCAATGTAGTCACCCGTATTGAGCGGCAGGTGACGGTGCATGGCGAGCGGCACCCGCTCGTGATGAGAATTAGTTTAGTCGATAACGGTCCCGGTATCCCTAGCGAATTAAAAGACACTTTATTCTACCCCATGGTGACAGGTAAGAAAGAGGGAACGGGGCTAGGTTTATCAATCGCTCAAACACTAATAGACCACCATAAAGGCAAGATCGACGTTGAAAGTTGGTCAGGTCATACAGAATTCACTTTATATATTCCTATTAACAGGAAGGAACTTAATTCATGAGCACAGAACCGGTTTGGATAGTTGATGACGATAGTTCTATTCGTTGGGTTTTACAAAAAGCACTGCAAGCGGCCAGTATACCCTGTTTCAGCTTCGAGAATCCTGAAGACTTATTATTGCAATTGCAGACTGATCAACCCCCTGAGGTGATCGTGTCAGATATTCGCATGCCGCAAATGGACGGCATGGCGTTACTTGAAGAGGTGCATAAGCGCTATCCGAATATTCCTGTAATTATCATGACTGCTCATTCTGATTTAGACAGTGCGGTAAATGCGTATCAAAGCGGTGCGTTTGAATATCTACCTAAACCTTTTGATATAGAAGAAGCGGTCGGGCTCGTACGCAGAGCGTTAACACACGTACGTGAGCAAGCTAAAAGTAACCAGAGACCTATTTTAGCAACCGCCACTGAGATCATCGGTGAAGCGCCAGCAATGCAAGAAGTGTTTAGGGCGGTAGGACGCTTATCACGCTCTAGTATTAGTGTGTTAATTAATGGTCAATCAGGCACGGGTAAAGAACTTGTCGCTCAAGCATTACATCGTCATAGTCCCCGAGCAAAGCAGACATTTATCGCATTAAACATGGCGGCTATCCCCGCTGATTTAATTGAATCTGAATTATTCGGTCATGAAAAAGGTGCCTTTACAGGCGCTCAAAATGCCCGACAAGGTCGGTTCGAGCAAGCTGATGGTGGCACTTTATTCCTTGATGAAATCGGTGATATGCCGCTGGATGTGCAAACTCGCTTATTGCGTGTTCTTGCTGACGGCCAGTTTTACCGCGTAGGTGGTCACAATCCAGTGACTGTGGACGTACGTATTATTGCCGCAACCCACCAGAACTTAGAACAAAGAGTAGCGGATGGTAAATTTAGGGAAGATTTATTTCACCGTTTGAACGTTATTCGTATCCATATTCCTCGGTTAACCGAGCGCAGAGAAGATGTTCCTTTGTTAGCGGCTCACTTTTTGCAAAAAGCTGGCGCTGAATTAGGGGTTGAAGTGAAAAGCTTGAGTAAAGAAACCAAGAAGATTTTGATGCAGTTGCCTTGGCCAGGAAACGTGCGACAACTAGAAAACGTCTGTCGTTGGTTAACGGTTATGGCCAGTGGCCAAGAAGTATTACCCCATGATTTACCGCCTGAAATTCACGAACTTCCACTGAGTAAAGACAGCGAAGAAGCGTCGGGTGATTGGCAAACTATACTTGCTTCTTGGGCTGACGAGCAGCTCCAATCGGGGCGTAATAATATTTTAGACGAAGCAATGTTAGTATTTGAACGCGTTTTGCTAGAGCGCGCGCTCTTTCATACACATGGGCATAAGCAAGACGCTGCAAAAAGACTGGGGTGGGGACGCAATACACTGACGCGTAAGCTCAAAGAACTGAATATGTAAGGGATACGGTTCGGTGTTATCACGACGCTATTTCGACGCTGATTCGACAGTATTGTGATATTGACACCGAACTGGCCATTAAAAGCGCCTTACTGGCGCTTACTTGGTTAGTAATACCGCCATCGCGCGGTTAAACATACCTAACCATTTAGGGCAAAACTGACCATCTTTAATACGATTTATTTCTATGACTGCGCGTTTTTTAGGATGCACAGTTTGTGCGGTGTGTGCACGCGTATGGGTAATGGCGTTGAACGTGTCTAAGATCCCTAGTAACTTTGCTCCATCGCAAATATCGACTTCCTTTAACCCGAGAGGGTAACCACTGCCATCCATTCGTTCATGGTGCTGCATTACAATTTTGCGCGCCTCATTCCAGTGATCTAAATGCTCCAATAAACGAGCACTTTTATATACATGAGAGCGCATTAAATTAAATTCAGATTCTGTCATTCGGCCATTTTTATGGAGTATCTCTATTGGCATAAACGCCATGCCAAAATCATGCATGTAACAGGCTACCGCGAGTTGATCTTCATCAATGGGCATGCCAGCGACTTTATTTACATAGGCTGCTAATTTTGCAATACGGTCACCACGACCAAGCCAATACGAAGAGCGTTTTTCTATCGGTTTCATTAACTCTCGGAAAAACAAAATGTCGCCCCGTTTTTGCTCCGTTAAGTGTTTAGGAATACCTGTAGTGGCGAGATTCGATGGAGGCGGACGGTGATTTTCCGCACTTTCAGTATTGGCAAAAGCACGTACATCTAAACTTGGATCTAATAGCAGTACGGCTTCTGATAATATTTTTTCATGTTCAGCCCCATTCGTCGGGCTAATTTTTGAAATCTGCAAAATCAGCAAGTTAAACAGACTTGCGTCGTATTCTGCTTTGCCATTTTGAATGCAGCTTTCAACAAATATTTTGACCCTGTCCATGCTTAACAGCACAAGATCGCTCATGTTGCTGGTGTACTCGATTTGTCCTTTGCGAAGATAATCTAGGAGGTCTTCTACATGCTGTAAAAGCGGGATCATAGGCGTGAAATTAACCAAGCCTAAATCACCTTTTATAGTGTGAATCGAGCGAAATAAAGCACGTTGAAGTTCTTTATCGGTTGGTTTTATTTCTAGCTCTATTAGGGTCTGCTCACTGGCTTCATAGAGTTCGTTAATTTCTTCGAGTAAGTCTGTAAGGATGTCATCATCCAAGTCTTCATGAGTAAACTGTTGCATGTATACTGACGCCCTAACCCTGGTATGTTTACGATACTATTTTTATTGGTATCGGCTGGCCAATAATAATAATGAGATTTTTAACTTAAAATCAACGTTATAACGCTCCAATTGCATACTGATCAGACATCCTATTGGTAAAATATAGGTATAATCAGCGGCCATTTTTAATGATAGGAATACCCGTGTTAGCTTTGCTTCGGATTGTCAGTATTTTCTTTTACTTCCTTTTTATCAACCTGTTACTGGTGTTAATTTGTGTTTTTCGTCCCTTCCATAGAGATAACGTGTACCTAGCAGGCAAGTTGTATAGTTCTACGTGTTGGTTGTTAGGACTTAAAATTGATTTACGTATCGCCCCAGAAGCTCAACGAAACGGTCCCTATGTATTTATAGCGAACCATCAAAATAGTTTCGATATTTTTACTATTTGCGCTGCGGCCTTAAAGGGCACTGTGACCGTTGGAAAGAAGAGCCTAAAGTGGATCCCAATTTTTGGTCAGGTGTATTGGTTGTCGGGTAATATCATGATCGATAGAAAGAACTCAGGTAGAGCGTTAGATACGTTAAAAAACACCGTGAGAAAAATGCAAAAGCGCAAGTTATCGGTTTGGTTTTTTCCCGAAGGAACAAGAAGCTACGGTCGAGGGCTATTGCCTTTTAAGTCCGGTGCGATACGGATCGCTAAATTAGCCAAACGACCCGTGGTGATTGTAGCGGCAAGTAACTTAGAGAATAAAATAAAACTCAACCGTTGGGACAATGGAACCCTGATCATCGATGTCGGTAAGCCATATGATTTAAGTGGTGAGCGCACGACTAAAGAATGGACTGAGCATTTTCATGCGCTGATGGCGGAAAAAATAGCACAATTAGACAGTGAAGTTGCCGCAGGCAACAGATAAACTAGCGTCTAAAGTTGAATACAGGACATCACATGAGTACAGACGAACAAGCAGAATGGTTTGAGTTTAACCAAGAGACCGTAGAAGCCCTAATTGAAGATGGTAGTGACAGTACTAAACCACACACAATTGAATATCATTTTGCGGGTGAGAACTTTGATGTTCTGGAAAAAGCCGCGGTAGACGCTTTCAAAGCGGGTTTTGAAGTGGGTGATGCAGAAGAGTTAATGCTTGATGATGGGGGCACTATTTTCTGCTTTGACGCGGTTGTTGAGCGTTTGCTGGACGTAGAGTTAATTAACGCTGATACCGTTAAGTTGTTAGCGATTGCACAAAAGCAAAAAGTCCACTTTGACGGTTGGGGCACGTACTTTATTGAGTCGTAGGAGTATTTGGAGCAGTAATACCATGCTAATCAAGCAGGTTAATCCTCAGTAAGCTTTTCTTCAGCGTTTGTTCATGGTGAAAAACCGACACTCCCTACATCAATTTAGGGAGTGCATCATGAAAATATCAATTATTCACAGTGTCATATTTAGTGCAATATTCTGCGTTTCAGCACAGGCTAACGAATCAGCTTGGTCAGCTAAGTCCACCGACGCTCAGGGTGGGAATACCTTTTCATCGTCTACAAAATCCTCTTTGGCCGCAAATAGCAATGTACCTGAAGGGCCCAGTATAGCGGCTAAAACGACCCCACAATCACAGGCAGCTAAACGGGTTAACGTTCGCCCTGCACAGCGGGATGTAAATTACGATTATTGGGTGTATGACGCCTATGTCACATTGCATACAGACAGCGACTATGACGGATATTATCACCATTTTAGCGTGGATTTTGACGTGGACTCAATCTATGCCAATAGTGAAGTGTATGCGAGGCTTTACCTTGGTGTGAACGAAGAGTTTCGTGAGTATCACACCACATCAGACTTTTATATTGGCGGCGATAGCACACAAGATCAAATCACCGTTGAAACTGAACTTCTTAGTGGGTTTTATCCGGATGACTATGAAGTATTGATTGAAATTTACGATGCTTACTCAAATGAACTGGTTGCTGTGTATGACGGCTACAGCGATGCTGATTTATACCTATTGAGTATCGAAAGCCAAGATAAAGAAGTGATTTATGTTGAACCTGATGTTGTGGTGATCGAGGCCAGTGGTGGCAGCGCGGCATGGTTAGCTTTATTGTTGTTGCCTATTCTACTGGTGCGCCTAGCTAATACCAATTCCTTTAGACTGCGACCTTAAGTTAAACGTATTTGCGCTGAATATCTGTGAATGAAACTGCTTGAATCGCGTGACATAAACATCGCCATTAAGCAGTTCATTTTCTAATTTTAAAGCCTATAAAATAATACCCACTCCTCTCGCTTTGCAGCATCACAGCGGCCTTTGTTGTGCATTATTCTTTCAAAATAGCAGTAGTAAATTAATACCAACTTATTGAATGGTAAAGAAAGGTGCCGGAAACCAATTAATTGCTGACTATTTGGTCAAGTGTGCTGGAATATTGAACAGTCCTATGACAGTATCGAAATGAGGTGCTGTTCGATAAAGGTCTCTTTATCGTCATATAGATGTCATAGAAATAGAAGAACATTGCGGCCCTATAAAATTATAAAAAGCCGGATTACTGGCGATAATATTCTCAGGAGAAACTATGAAATTAAAATATCCAGCACTGCTGGCGCTTTTAAGCGCCTCCGCAGCGCAAGCAGGGGAGCTTGTTATAACGGGGGTCTTTGATGGCCCATTAACGGGAGGCGTACCTAAGGGCATCGAATTATTCGTAACTCAAGATATTGCCGACTTAAGCACATGCGGCGTGGGGTCAGCCAATAATGGTGGAGGCTCAGACAATCAAGAATTCACTTTCCCCGCTCGTGCAGCAACGGCAGGCACTTATATTTACCTCGCGTCTGAATCGCCTCAATTTAACGCTTTTTTCGGTTTTGAACCGACGTACACCGATAGTGCAGCCAACATCAATGGTGATGATGCCATAGAGCTTTACTGTGATGGCGTTGTGGTTGATGTTTTTGGTGATATCAACGTCGATGGTAGTGGCCAGCCATGGGAATACATGGATGGCTGGGCATATCGTAATGCTGACACTGGGCCTGACGGTAGCACCTTTGCAATAGGCAACTGGACATTCAGCGGTGCCAATGCACTTGATGGAGATGGCAGCAATGCAGCATCAACTACTCCCTTTCCTCTTAAGTCATTTGCTGAAGAAGTAGATGGTGGCGACACAGGCGGAGGCTCTGGTGGCGAAACCGATCCTGCTAGTCCTTGCTTTAACTGCCCTGAGTTAGAGCCTATTGCCGATGCGAGTACTTTTGATAGTGAAAGTTACTATGCCGCTGTAACCGCTGAAGTGAATGCAAACTCATCCGCGGCTACTATTAAAAACGCCATTACAAATACCATCTCTCAAGGGCATAAGAACTTGTCTTATGCTGAGGTGTGGACCGCACTGACTCATACAGATGAAGATCCTAATAACACTGATAACGTTATTCTTTGGTACAAAGGTACATCAATTGCCAAATCAAGTAATGGCAGTGGCACACAGAACAGTGATCCTGATAACTGGAACCGTGAACACAGTTGGGCGAAAAGCCACGGCTTCCCAAATGAATCTCAAGAAGCATACACAGATATTCATCATTTACGTCCCACAGATATTTCGGTTAACTCATCGCGTGGCAACTTAGATTTTGACAATAGTGATAACGCACTAGCTGAAGCACCTAGTAATCGAGTAGATGGTGATTCTTTTGAACCGCGTGATGCCGTTAAAGGCGATGTCGCTCGAATGATGTTCTACATGGACACTCGTTACGAAGGCTTAGGTGACTCCACTCCAGATCTTGTATTGGTGGATCGTTTGACCGCAACGGGCGATGCAGAGTTGGGGCGTTTATGTCGCTTGGTCGAGTGGCACTACGCAGATCCGGTAGATGCTGCAGAGCAATTGCGTAACGATACTATTTATGAGTATCAGGGCAACCGTAACCCTTACATTGATCACCCTGAATGGGTCGATACTTTATATCAAACGCCAGCGTGTGATTCCGATGATGGAGACACAGGTGGCGATACCGGCGGTGACAGCGGCGGCTCGGCCACTGCAGGTGATATTGTCATCTCTGGTGTGATTGATGGGCCTTTGTCTGGTGGCACACCGAAAGCGATTGAGTTCTTTGTACGTAACGATATTGCTGATTTAAGCACATGTGGTTTTGGCTCTGCTAATAACGGCGGTGGCTCTGACGGCCAAGAATATACGTTCTCTGGCTCTGCAGCTGCAGGTGATTTTATTTATATCGCCTCTGAAGGCAGTAATTTCGATGCTTATTTTGGATTCTCTCCAACGGATACTGCTGGCGCTGCCTCTATAAACGGTGATGATGCCATTGAGTTATTTTGTGACGGAGAAGTCGTTGACGTATTCGGTGATATCAATACAGACGGTACCGGTGAACCATGGGACCATGTCGATGGCTGGGCATATCGCGTTGCTAGTACAGGACCTGACGGCTCAACCTTTACGCTTAGCAATTGGGTGTTCAGTGGTGCTAATGCACTAGATGGCGAAGCAACGAATGCCACTGCGGCTAGTCAATTTCCAATCGGTTCATACACCAGTAAAGAAGTTCTTTTAATATCTGGCGTATTTGACGGCCCGCTATCGGGCGGAACGCCAAAAGCGATTGAATTCTATGCGGTAACCGACATACAAGATTTAAGCGTATTTGGTTTTGGTTCTGCAAATAACGGTGGTGGAACAGACGGTCAAGAATATGCGTTTTCTGGCTCTGCCTCTGCCGGTGAATATTTCTATGTTGCCACAGAAAAGCCAGGTTTTAATGCTTACTTTGGTTTTGATCCAACATTCACTTCAGGTGCGGCGGGTATTAATGGTGATGACGCCATTGAATTGTTCCATGACGGTGAAGTGGTTGACGTGTTCGGAGATATCAATGTCGACGGCACTGGCCAGCCTTGGGATTACTTAGATGGCTGGGCTTATCGAGTGGCTGATTCAGGCCCTGATGGCAGTACGTTTGTGTTGGCTAACTGGACGTTCAGCGGCACTAATGTACTTGATGGCTCAAGCGATAATGCTACTGTGTCTACTCCTTTCCCTCTCGGCAGCTTTGATGGCAGCGGAAATAACGGCGGTGGCGACAATGGCGGTGATGAAACACCTCTACTAGGTATGTGTGCAGAACCAGCTACCTTGATTAGCGCAATCCAAGGTACAACGGATATTTCGCCAGTTGTGGGTGAAACCCATATCATTGAAGGCGTCGTAACTGCTAGCTTCCCAAATCTTAGTGGCTACTTTGTACAAGAAGAAGATGGCGATCAAGATGGTGACAGTGCCACATCAGAAGGTATTTTTGTTTACAGCCCATCACTCGCGCTACCTGAAGTAGGAAGCCTAGTACGCGTGTTAGGTGACGTTGCTGAAGCATTTAACAAGACCCAGCTTGTTGTTGCTGAGATTAACCCAGCTTGTGGTACTGGCACTGTAACTGCTACTCCACTGACTTTGCCGTTTGAATCTGTTGACGCAATGGAAGCACTAGAAGGCATGTTAGTGTCCAGCTCTAGTGATTTGACGATAACTGATACCTTTAGTTTAGGCCGCTATGGCGAAGTATTGTTGTCTAATGGTCGTCGATTTGTTCCGACTAACCTCTTTGCAGCTGGCAGCCCAGAAGCAGTTGCTTTAGCAGCCGAAAATGAGCTTAATCAGATCACATTAGATGACGGCGTTAACGGTCAAAATCCAGAAGTTGTGGTTTATCCTGCTGGTGGTCTATCGGCCAGTAATCCACTTCGTAGTGGGGATACGGTCGCTGCTCTAACTGGCGTAATGGACTTTAGCTTTAGCCTGTATCGTATCATTCCTGTTGAACAACCTACTATTGTTGCCAGCAATCCAAGAACGGATGCGCCTGATCTTGATTTGGGTAACCTAAAAGTAGCAAGTTTGAATGTGTTGAACTATTTCAATACTTTGGATGTTAGCCCTAATCTGTGCGGCCCTTCTAACTTAGAATGCCGAGGTGCAGACAGTGAGGAAGAGTTTGAACGCCAACGCGCTAAAACACTAGCTGCTTTACTGGCAATGGATGCTGACATTGTAGGTTTGATGGAAGTCGAAAATAACGGTTTTGGTACAAGTAGCGCAGTGGGTGATTTGGTTTCCGGTTTAAACGATGTACTAGGGGCAAATACCTACGCTGTCGTTGACGCAGGCAGTGCTATTGGAACTGATGCGATAACCGTTGCATTGATTTACAAGCCAGCGGTTGTTTCAGCCATCGGCGCTCCGGCCATTTTAGATAGCAGTAATTCTATATCTGATGATGATGGTCCATTATTCTTAGACACTAAGAATCGCCCTGCGCTAAATCAAAAATTTGCCTTGACCGAGAACAATGAAGAACTGGTCATCAGTGTAAACCACTTCAAATCGAAAGGTTCTAGCTGTGGTGCAGGAGACGATGACACTACCACAGGTCAAGGAAACTGTAATCTTACTCGCACACGTGCGGCGCAAGCACTAACCACTTTCTTGAGTGAGCAGTTTGCTGAAACACCAAAATTGATTATTGGTGACTTGAATGCTTATGCGCTGGAGGAGCCTATCCTTAAAATTTTGGAGCAGGGCTATACCAACCTCGCAAACAAATTTGGTGGTGATGAAGCGTACTCTTACTCGTTTGGTGGTGAATTTGGCTACCTTGATCACGCACTTGCCAGTGCTGAATTAGTAGACAAAGTTGTTGATACTACCGAGTGGCATATTAATGCTGATGAGCCCATCGTGTTCGATTATAACGTTGAGTTTAAGTCTGAGCAGCAGCAGATTGATTACTACGCACCTGACGCCTATCGCATGTCGGATCATGATCCCGTTGTTATCTCGTTACTACTTGAGTCTGAAGTACAAGTAGTAGAGGGTGACTACGACGGTGATGGTGATGTGGATAAATTTGATATCCAAGCACTGAATGCAGATATTCGTAGCGGTGCAGCATCTGATATGGCTTTCGACTTTAATGGAGACGGCAAGTTGACTATTCGAGACGTTTTATTGATGTATCGAAAATGTACTCGTTCACGTTGTGCTGCTAATTAAGTAGTTAGATATTGAAGGAAGTTACTTAACTCCTTGAGGGTTATATGCTTCGATTTAAAGGCGCTCAATTGAGCGCCTTTTTTATGTCTGAAACATTATCAGTGAATTTTTATCAATCCAGATACTTTTTCGCTAATAGAAGCTACATGCCCTTGTTCGTTTACTGCGCACATTTTGCGTTTTTTTGGTGCAATTCAACCGAACAGAATGCGATGAATTACCTTACTTTTCAGTTCAATAACTTGATTGAATAAAAAGTGTAAGAAAGCGTAAATCTTGCTAAGTAAGTGCAACAATTTAACGTAGTATCAGGCCAAATCACGACTTTAGTCGTAGAAAACATACACTCAGAATTTAATAAATAAAAAGGTTTCTCCATGCCCAAAGGAATTTCATTTTCACCTATTTTAATTGCACTGATTTTGGCCAGTGGCTTATTGATATATTTATATCTGCCAGTTGATACAGAGCAACAGCAGAAAAAATCAATTGCGACGCCAGTGACTGCATATACTGTGTCAGAAGTGAAATTTCCTGTCGTGGTTGAAGCCTTAGGTACAGCTAATGCGAACGAATCCGTTATGCTAACGGCGCAAAAATCAGACATTGTGCAGAGCATAGAGTTTGACGATGGAGACTTAGTCGAAAAAGGACAATTGTTAATTAAACTGAGTGATCGCGAAGAGCGGGCTCGGTTAAATGAGCTAGATATCAATTTACAAGAAGCAAAGCGTCAGCTAAAGCGAATTGACAACTTGGCGCAAAAAAGCGTTGCTTCAAAACAGTTATTAGATGAACAAGAAGCCAACGTAAAAGCATTGAAAGCCCAGCTAGAAGTTGCAAAAGCGCAGTTGGAAGAGCTAGAACTTCGCGCACCTTTCAGCGGTTTACTAGGCGTTCGTCAAGTGAGCTTGGGGGCGCTTGTGATGCCAGGTGACTTGATAGCCACGCTAGATGATTTACACATAATTAAAATGGACTTCACTATAGCTGAGTCACATTTGCCTAGTGTACGCAAAGGACAGCAAGTGTCTGCTACGTCAGCTGCTTACCCTGGCGAAACCTTTGAGGGGGAAATATCAAGCATTGCTTCTCGAGTCGACCCTGTTACCCGCGCAATCCAAATTCGCGCCATCATCGATAACAAAGATCTAAAACTGCGCCCTGGCATGTTACTTCAAATTAACCTGGAAAAAGACATTCTCAATACGTTGACGTTACCAGAGGGAGCATTGGTGCCGATTGAAGATAAGCAGTTCGTATTCGTGATCAAGGGCGACAAAGTTGAGCGTCAAGAGGTAAAAGTTGGTTTACGTAAACCTGGTATTGCACAAATTACTTCTGGCTTAAAAGAAGGCGATCAAGTGGTGATTGAAGGTGCACTTCGGTTACGAGAAGGATCGGTTGTTAACGTGTTATCCACGCATACATCGCAAGGATAAAATCAATGTTGTTATCTGATATTTCCATTAAACGCCCAGTATTCGCATCCGTTGTTAATTTACTGTTGGTGGTATTCGGTATTGTTGCCGTTACCTTTTTGTCATTGCGCGAATACCCAGATGTTGATCCTCCCATCGTCTCGATTAACACGACTTACACAGGTGCATCAGCGGCCATTATCGAAAGCCGTATTACTCAATTATTAGAAGATCGCATCAGTGGCATTGAAGGGATCAAAAATATTGAGTCGACCAGCAGAAACGGTCGCTCTTCTATTGATGTTGAATTCAACCTTTCAAGAGACATTGATGCTGCATCAAACGATGTGCGTGAGCGGGTCAGTCGCGCGTTAAATAACTTGCCAGACCAAGCAGATCCCCCTGAGGTTTCTAAATCTACCTCAGATGATGACGTCATCGTTTGGTATAACCTACGTAGCGATAACATGAGTGTCATGGAGTTAACTGACTACGCTGATCGTTATCTTGTTGACCGGTTATCTGTAGCGGAAGGGGTCGCTAATGTCCGTTTAGGAGGGGGCCGCAGCTATGCTATGAAGGTATGGCTAGATCGCAATGCGATGGCCGCAAGAGGGATTAGTGTCGCCGATATCGAGCAGGTAATTCGTGCTGAGAACGTAGAATTGCCAGCGGGTGAAGTGCAATCTAATCAACGTGATTTTGACGTGCGCGTTGCGCGCAGTTATTTAAGCCCTGAAGACTTTTCGAAATTGCCCGTTAAAGCGGGAATAGACGGTTACCTAATTCGTTTAGGCGAAGTGGCCACCGTTGAGCTTGGTGCCGAAGACGACGAAACCGAGTTTCGCGGCAATGGCGTAAATATGATTGGTTTGGGGATAACGAAACAATCTAAAGCCAATACCTTAGAAGTTGCACGAGCAGCCCAAGCGGCAATCGATGAGATTAAACTAACGCTGCCCGATAATATCTTTATTGTGCCAAGTTATGACTCCTCGGTATTTATCGAAGCCTCCATAAACGAAGTGTATGAGACATTAGCCATCGCAATGCTGATGGTTGTACTGGTGATTTACCTTTTCTTGGGCAATGTGCGAGCGACTATCATTCCTGCGGTTACCGTACCTGTGTCTTTGGTGGCGGCATTCACTGTGATGTACGCACTAGGTTTCTCAATTAACCTACTTACCTTGTTAGCACTGGTTCTAGCAATTGGCTTGGTGGTGGACGATGCCATCGTCGTACTTGAAAACATTTCGCGGCGCATTGAGCTAGGCGAGCCACCTTTGCTAGCGGCATATCGCGGCGCGCGGGAGGTCGGTTTTGCGGTTATCGCCACAACCTTAGTGTTAATCGCGGTATTTGTTCCACTGGTATTTTTACAAGGCAATATAGGGCGATTATTTACCGAATTCGCTTTAGCGATTGCTGCAGCGGTCGCATTTTCAAGTGTGACCGCATTAACACTTATTCCTATGTTGAGCTCTAAATTACTGACAAAAAGTAAGCGTACAACTGGCTTAAATAGCTGGATGAATAAATCGTTCACCAAATTTGAAGGAAGCTATTTTAAGGTGCTTGGGAAAACCATCCACCAACCCATTTTAATGGCGTTACTCATTTTAGTGAGCGTGGTCGGCTTGCTGCGTTTAGTGGAAATTCTGCCTAGCGAATTCGTCCCTAAAGAAGACCGCGGAAACTTCTTTATTCAGATTCAAGCGGCAGAAGGGGCTAGCTTTAAAGAAAACAGCCGAAGTATGAAAAAGGTAGAGGAAATTATTCTGCCTTATTTAGACAGTGGTGAAGCAACTCGTGTGTTAGTGCGCTTGCCTGGGTTTGGTAGCAGTGCAGGTATCGCCATTGTAGGTACGCCAATTGGCGACGATAAGAAGCGTTCAACGTTTGAATTAATGGACGAAATCAGTAAAAAGCTGTCTGTTATCCCAGATGTAAGAGCCTTCGCTATTATGCGTTCTAGTCTTGGTGGACGAGGGGTTGGCCGGCCTGTTCAGTTTGTTCTGCAAGGAAACACCTACGAAGAGCTGGTGGGGTGGCGTGACAAGTTGCTTCTTAGTGCCCAAGAAAACCCTAATCTATTGCGCCTCGATTCTGACTATAAAGAAACCTTGCCGCAATTATTGATTAATATCGATACTGAGCGGGCAGCAGATTTAGGGGTTTCGGTTAGTGATATAGGCACTACGCTTGAGACCATGTTGGGACAACGTCGTGTATCAACCTTCTTAGATCGCGGACAAGAATATGACGTGATACTCGAAGGGCGCCGCGAAGACTACCGAAGCCCTCAGAGTATAGATAACTTGTACGTACGTTCCTTTAGAACCGGCGAGCTTATCCCTATGGACAACTTGCTTAAGGTTGAAGAACGGGCTACGTCATCGCGCTTAAATCGCTTCAACCGTATGCGCAGCATTACCATTAGTGCAAACCTCGCTGAGGGATACACAGTGGGCGAGGCACTAGCATATTTGAACAACATTGTTGCTACCGAGTTGCCTGAAGGCGTATCAGTTGATTACAAAGGCGAATCTCAACTTTATCAAGAATCAGGAAATTCTATTATTTTTATCTTCTTGATGGCGTTGGTTATTGTGTATTTGATCCTAGCTGCTCAGTTTGAAAGTTGGGTCCATCCTTGGGTCATCATGCTGTCTGTGCCATTAGCGCTGGTCGGCGCATTCATTGGGCTTTATTTTGCTGGCATGACGTTGAATATTTACAGCCAAATCGGCTTGGTAATGTTGATAGGGCTTGCGGCTAAAAATGGTATTTTGATTGTAGAATTTGCGAATCAATTACGAGATGCCGGCATTGAATTTGAATTAGCGCTTAAGCGCGCGGCAATGCTGCGTTTACGCCCGATAGTCATGACCAGTTTCACCACCGTATTTAGCTCTCTTCCTCTGGTATTTGCCAGTGGTGCTGGTTCAGAGAGTCGAACTGTTATCGGTATGGTGATATTTTCTGGCGTGCTGGTGTCAACCTTATTGACGTTGTTCGTTGTTCCTACAGCCTACTATTGGTTAGCACGTAAAACAGGCTCACCACTGACAATAACCCACAAGTTAGAAAAACTAGAAGAAGAAATTCCCTACGTTAAGGGTGACGATTTCTAGTTTTTAACGAACGAATCAATAGAATAAAAAGCGGCTGAAGTTTCATTCATGCCGCTTTTTTTATGTTTGAATAACGGCAATTTAAAGTGGGTCGGTGCTGCCAAATGCCAAACATTTTTAAAACCCAGAGCAAAAAAAACCGGATATTAAATCCGGTTTTTTATTGCGTACGGTTCATAGGTTAACGATAAGTCGTATCATCAACCATATGATATCACTACTCGTCTAAGAAGCTTCGTAGCTGCTCAGAGCGGCTAGGGTGGCGTAATTTACGCAAGGCTTTAGCTTCGATTTGACGGATACGCTCACGGGTAACATCAAACTGCTTGCCCACTTCCTCAAGGGTGTGATCGGTATTCATGTCAATACCAAAACGCATTCTCAATACTTTTGCTTCACGGGCAGTTAAGCCAGCTAACACTTCTTGAGTGGCGTTTTTCAAGCTGCCACCAGTGGCAGAGTCAAGAGGTTGCACAATCGTGCTATCTTCAATGAAGTCACCTAAATGTGAATCTTCATCATCGCCGATTGGGGTTTCCATTGAAATTGGCTCTTTTGCAATCTTCAGCACCTTACGGATTTTGTCTTCAGGCATTAACATGCGCTCTGACAATTCTTCAGGTGTTGGCTCACGCCCCATTTCTTGCAACATCTGACGAGAAATACGGTTGAGCTTATTGATTGTCTCAATCATGTGCACTGGTATACGAATAGTACGCGCCTGATCCGCAATTGAGCGTGTGATGGCTTGGCGGATCCACCAGGTTGCATAAGTTGAGAACTTGTAACCACGACGGTATTCAAATTTATCAACCGCTTTCATCAAACCAATGTTACCTTCTTGGATCAGATCCAAGAACTGTAAACCGCGGTTGGTGTACTTCTTCGCGATTGAAATAACCAAACGTAAGTTCGCTTCAACCATCTCTTTTTTCGCACGACGCGCTTTCGCTTCACCGATCGACATACGACGGTTAATGTCTTTAATATCCGCAATGATTAAGCCGGTTTCTTCTTCAACGGCATTCATTTTGCCGATGCTGCGCTCTAACTCTTCTTGATGAACTTTAAGTTCTTCAACATAAGGCGCGTCAGATGCCATGATCTCGTATAACCAATCCGTGCTGGTTTCATTACCAGAAAAGGCTTTAATAAAGTCTTTCTTAGGCATTTTAGCTGCGGCAACACAGTGCTTCATCACGATACGTTCTTGTACGCGAATGCGATCCATCATGCTACGCATGTTCTTAACCATACGGTCAAACTGCTTAGGCACCAAACGGAACTCTTTAAAGATTTCGCTTAATTCATCGATTTCTTTACGCGATTTAGCGTGAGAGCGGCCTTCAGAAGCAATTACATCACGGGTTTTTTCGTATTGAACACGCAGCTCAGAAAACTTCTCACGGGCCTCTTCTGGATCTGGACCTGTGTCTTCTTCTTCTTCGTCTTCATCATCGCTGTCGTCGCCATCATCGTCTTCATCTTCCAATTCTTCTTCGGATAACTCAGAACCAATGTGTGTGGCAGTAGGGGCTATGTTGTCTGCTTCATTAGGGTCAACAAAACCAACAATAATGTCACTCAAGCGAATTTCTTCCGCTTCGTACATATCCCACTGATCAAGCAAGTAGGTAATTGCTTCAGGGTATTCTGCTACAGAACACTGAACCTGATTAATGCCTTCTTCAATGCGTTTGGCGATAACAATCTCGCCTTCACGGGTTAATAGTTCAACCGTACCCATTTCACGCATATACATACGTACTGGATCGGTTGTTCTACCAATCTCGCTCTCGACCGTTGCTAAGGCTTGGGCGGCGGCTTCCGCGACTTCTTCATCAGTTGTGGTTTCTTGCATCAAAAGTTCATCGGAATCAGGAGCGTTTTCAAACACTTTGATCCCCATGTCGTTGATCATACGGATGATGTCTTCAATCTGATCCGAGTCAACTATGTCTTGAGGCAGGTGATCATTTACTTCGGCAAAGGTCAAGTAGCCTTGTTCTTTACCTTTGGCAATGAGGAGTTTTATCTGCGACTGCTTGCTTTGCACCATATACCTTACACTTCTCGATTTGGGTTAAAATTGCACCCTGAGAACGAATTAACGGGCTCAAAATGCTAAATACTTTGCTTGGGCTCGAGGCTGTAGCGAATTAGCCAGTATAGCAGACTCGACTACCCTTGGGCTAGATGTTGGGTCATTTTTGTTCTTTTACAAGTAGGTTCAACTCTTGTTTTTCATCAACACTGAGATTTCCCAGGCGCGCTTTTGACATCAATTCGTCCATTCTACTTTTAAAGTGCCAATCGAGTAGTTTGGCGAAACTGTCTTTAAATACCAAAGCTTGGTTTTCTTCGGCGTATTCCCAGCCGAGTAACTTGGCTAAATTTTTACTTTGTGGGTGATGTCTAAAGTGCTCCAACACTTGGGCCGTATTTGCATTCGGTTTGCTTAAACAGAATTCAAATAGTTCGGTTAGAAAGTCTAGCCCAGGTACTTGCATATCACCGAGTGCGGCGGGGTTGGTTTGCTGGCATTCAATCGCAATTCTCGGTTGATCAAGTAATAATCTGATCATCATTCGCACTGGAGAAATCTTGGCTTTATTCAGCGCGGTAAAATCCAGCTTAGCCCCAGCTTTATGTTGATTAGCTTTAGCTACGTCTTGCTCTAGCCTGTGACGGTTTCTGTCACCCATATGGGTGCTTAATTCAGACGTCAAAATAGCCCGTTGATTCTCACCCAATATTTGCTCAATCAACGGCATGGCTTCGGCTTTTAACGCTGCTTTGCCTTCTGCACTGCCTATATGGTGACGTTGGAGCAAATTATCAAAGAAAAATTTAGATAAAGGGACAGAGTCGCTAACCAATTTTTGCTCAAACGCTTCTTTGCCTATCTGGCGTACTAGGGTATCTGGGTCTTCTCCGTCGGGTAGAAATAAAAATTTCATTTCTACACCATCTTTTAGATAGGCTAGGGCGTTCTCGAGTGCTCGCCAAGCAGCCTCACGGCCCGCACGGTCACCGTCATAACAACATACCACTTCACTGGTGGTACGAAATAGCATTTGAACATGTTCAGGCGTTGTAGCCGTGCCTAAAGACGCGACAGCGTATTTGATATCAAATTGGGCTAAGGCAACCACGTCCATATAGCCTTCAACAATCATGATCCTAGGTAAGTTACGGTGCGCCTGTTTTGCTTGATAAAACCCGTAAAGCTCATTGCCTTTATGGAAAATACGCGTTTCCGGTGAGTTTAAATACTTTGGAGTGCCGTCACCCAGCACACGGCCACCAAAGCCAACAATACGGCCGCGTTTATCGCGAATAGGGAACATAATCCGCTCGCGAAAAAAGTCGAATCTACGACGGTTATCGTTTTCAGTAATTAATTTTAAATCAAGTAACTGCTGCTGCGCTTCAGGTGTGCGTCCAAAAGTACTGAGTACTGCATCCCATTCAGTTGGCGCATAGCCTATACCAAATGCTTTGACGACCTCTCCACTTAGGCCTCGCTTTTTTAGATAATCAATAGCGCGGTCTTTATCACTGTGCACTTTAAGCTGATGAGAAAAGTAGCGCGATATCGTTTCCATTAACTCGTAATCGTCTGCCTTTTGCTGCTTTTGCTCAGCAGTTGGGGCGGGCGTTGAGCTTTTTTCTCGTGGCACATCGACACTATGGTACTGAGCAAGCTCTTCTATCGCTTCAGGAAACTCAAGGCGATCATATTCCATCAAAAAAGAAATAACATTGCCGTGGGCGCCACAACCAAAGCAGTGATAAAACTGTTTGTCTTGGCTTACCGTAAAAGAAGGGCTTTTTTCATTATGAAATGGGCAGCATGCTTGATAGTTTCTACCTGCTTTTTTGAGTTTAACGCGGTTATCTACGACCTCAACAATATCGGTACGAGCGATTAAATCATCAATAAATTCACGAGGTATACGGCCGTTCATGTCAAATTCTCAATCTGTTCTTGCATAGTATGAGGAATGCACTTGCATAGTATGAGGAATGCAAAAAGCACTATACTTGGTCTGCATAAACAAACAAGCCGCAAATAAATGCGGCTTGATTACGAAGGGTATTTGGGCGCCTATAGATTACTTTAGGCGACGTTAAGGGGTCTAGCTAAGCTAGCTTGGCTTTTATTTGACCGCTTAATTTTCCCATGTCAGTTCGACCTTGTACTTTAGGTTTCAACCAAGCCATTACTTTACCCATATCTTGCATTCCGCTCGCTTGTGTCTCGACCATCGCTTGGTCAATCAAGGAACTAATTTCTTCTTCGCTCAAAGGTTGAGGCAAAAAAGTCTGCAAAATATCAATTTCAGCAAGTTCTACGTCAACTAAATCTTGACGATTGGCTTGTTCGAACTGACTCGCAGCGTCTTTTCTCTGTTTTACCATCTTAGTAAGCAGAGCAATGACATCGCTGTCGTTGAGCTCAATACGCTCGTCAACTTCACGCTGTTTAACCGCTGCTAACGCCATACGAATAGTGCCAAGACGAATTTTGTCTTTAGCGCGCATTGCGTCTTTTTGGGCATTTTTTAAATCATCTAACAAGGACATGAAATTGACTCGAAGAAATACTTAAAATGAACCTAAGATAAAACTGCAAAGGGTGTTTAATACGTTAAACACCCTAGGAGAGAATTAGTACAATCTGATGCGACGTGCGTTTTCGCGAGACAACTTCTTCAAAAGACGTTTTTTAGCAGCTGCTTTCTTACGCTTACGTTCCCAAGTAGGTTTTTCAAAAAATTCGCGACGACGAACTTCAGAAAGAACACCTGCTTTTTCACATGAACGTTTAAAACGACGCAACGCTACGTCAAATGGTTCGTTTTCTCTAACTTTAACGATTGGCATTAAAATCTCACCTCAAAAATAAATACTTTGTCTGCCAGCGCAAAAAATAACCGGCTCGGTTAAAAATGGTGCGGAATTTTAATCATATACGCTAACAATGTAAAGACCCGATATGGGAAATATTGGATTAGTCACCGATTATTCACTCTAATATGGTGAAATCATCATGAGAAAGGTAGAATGCGCGGCCTAACCACAACTGGGAACACCACATCTACTATGCGCGTTATTGGTATTGAAACATCTTGCGATGAAACAGGCATTGCAGTTTACGATGAACATCAGGGGCTATTATCTCATCAACTCTATAGCCAAGTAAAGTTACATGCTGATTATGGTGGTGTGGTGCCTGAATTGGCGTCTCGTGATCACGTACGCAAAATTGTCCCTTTAATTAAGCAGGCTTTGCTCGATGCAAACTGCACAAAAGAGGATATAGATGGTATTGCTTTTACCAAAGGCCCTGGACTTGTTGGGGCCTTGCTTGTTGGCTCATCGGTAGCGCGAAGCTTAGCGTTCGCTTGGGGTGTACCTGCGGTGGGGGTGCATCATATGGAAGGCCATTTATTAGCGCCGATGTTAGACGAACCTGCACCAAAGTTTCCTTTTGTGGCTTTATTAGTTTCCGGTGGGCATTCGATGATGGTGCGCGTAGATGGTATCGGGCTGTATGAAATTTTAGGGGAGTCAGTAGATGATGCCGCGGGCGAAGCATTTGATAAAACCGCTAAGTTACTTGGGCTTGATTACCCAGGCGGGCCCTTATTAGCTAAAATGGCCGAACAAGGGGAAGCGGGGCATTATAAGTTTCCTCGTCCTATGACAGATCGCCCCGGCCTTGATTTTAGTTTCAGTGGCTTAAAAACCTTTGCCGCTAATACAATTCGTAGTTCAGACCAATCAGCACAAACCAAAGCCAATATTGCTTATGCGTTTCAAGAAGCAGTGGTCGATACGCTAGCAATTAAATGTAAACGGGCGCTTAAACAAACAGGGTTGAAACGCTTAGTGATCGCTGGCGGAGTAAGTGCTAACAAACAGTTGCGTGTTGAGTTTGAAAGCATGATGAAAAAACTACAGGGTACCGTATTCTATCCGCGCTTAGAATTTTGTACCGACAACGGGGCAATGATCGCTTACGCTGGCTTAAAAAGGCTTAAGGCTGGTGAGCAAGAAGGGTTAGCCACTAAAGCACAACCTAGGTGGGCGCTTGACGAGCTAGAAGCTATCTAAGCGCGATGTTGTACCTCCCAAGGGTTATAAGTAGGCCGTAACCTCGGCCTACTGTGACTATTCTTTTGTCCTGCCTTTATCCCAAATCTTGCTTTCTTGACCTTGGAGTAAGCGAATAATATTTTGTTTGTGACGTACGATAATAAGAATGCATAGCATGGTAACAGGGACGGTATAGGCTGGTTTTACAAACCAAGTAATAATGGGAGCGATAGTGACTGAAATAATCGCCGCCAGTGATGAATAACCCGTAATGAAAATAACCACCAACCAGCAGGTTAATAGAATACTGCACAGCTCCCACCCTAGCGGCAACATAGCACCGATGGCAGTCGCTACGCCTTTGCCTCCTTTGAAATTAAAGTACAGCGGGAATATATGCCCCAAACAGGCAGCCAACCCAACAAACCCTAGGGCAATAGGCGATAAGCCCAAAAAGTAGCCGACATACACTGGAATTGTGCCCTTTAGCACATCGAAAATAAACACTAAAGCAGCTGGCAGCCTACCGCCAATGCGCAATACGTTCGTCGCTCCTGGGTTGTTAGAGCCAGCTTTGCGCGGATCAGGCAGGGCGAACATACGGCATATAAGAACCGCGCTCGATATGGAGCCTAATAAATAAGCGCTACAAAAGATTAAAATGCTAAGTGACGTCATGTACTTATGTTCTGTAAACGGGGTACAATTCACCAAGATTACCTTAAAATTTAACCAATAACAGCGCGGATCTTTCATGGATAAAATTTACATTGAAGGCTTAGAGGTGCAATCTCTAATAGGCGTGTACGATTGGGAACGGGATGCGACACAGCGATTGCTGGTCGATATAGTGTTATTCAGCGATTTACAAAAACCAGCTTATAGCGACGATGTCGAAGATACGCTCAATTACGCAGAGGTGGCTGAGGCCATCACACAGGTTGCGAAGCAAAGCGAATTTGCGCTCATCGAAGCATTAGCCCAAGCGATGATCACTCAGATTTTCACGCAGTTTCCTGTGCAAAAAATCACATTGAAATTAAGCAAGCCAGATATTTTAGCCGATGCGCAAAATGTTGCGGTTGAATTCACGCGTGAGCGAAAAGACACATGAGTGCACAAGCACCTCAACATCTAATTTTCATCAGTGTCGGCAGTAACATTAATCGAGAGCAGCATATTAATGCAGGTCTTGATGCTATGTACGCTGCATTCGGTGAACTCACGCTATCCTCGGTTTATGAAAGCAAGTCAGTGGGCTTTGACGGTAATAATTTTTACAATTTAGTTGTACAAGCCAGCACTGAACTTTCAATCGTCGAGGTGGTAGAACACCTAAAGACAATCGAAACACAAAACCTGCGTACCCGAGAAAGCAAAAAATTTGCTCCGCGCACCTTAGACCTCGATTTACTGACATATGATGACGTCATTATTCAAGCACCGATGGAACTTCCTCGTCCGGAGATCCTCTACAATGCGTTTGTGTTACAGCCCTTAGCGGAAATTGCACCTGAGGTAGAACATCCGCTGGCCAAAAAAAGCTATTTTTCCTTGTGGCAGCAATACGACAAATCGCAACAACAGTTATGGCCTATCAAATTTACATGGAGCGCTAATCGCCAATGACTCTCACCGAAATTATTATCCTTGCTATTATCCAAGGGATCACCGAGTTTTTACCTATTTCAAGCTCAGCTCACCTTATTTTACCGTCTGTGTTACTGGGCTGGGAAAACCAAGGCTTAGCCTTTGATGTCGCCGTTCACGTGGGCAGCTTATTAGCGGTTATGATTTACTTCCGTGGTGATATTGGCCGTATGCTCGTTGCCTGGTTCGGCTCTGGTTTTAGCAAAAACCAAACCGACGATAGTCGATTAGCATGGTGGGTGATTATCGCCACGATCCCGGCGCTCATCTTCGGCTTTGCGGGTAAAGCCTTTATTGAAGAATATGCCCGTTCTGCACTGGTCATCGCCTGCACAACGATCGGCTTCGGTTTGTTGCTTTGGTATGCTGATAAAAAAGCGGCCTTAAATAAACATATTTACGACATGACATGGAAGAGCGCACTGATTGTAGGTATGGCTCAAGCCATAGCATTGATCCCTGGCACATCACGCTCTGGCATCACGATGACAGCAGGGTTAATGCTCGGGCTTGATAGAGAAAGCGCTGCGCGTTTCTCGTTTCTACTGTCAATCCCCGTTATCCTGGGTGCGGGTCTATTAGCGACCTTAGATTTAGTCAGTGCCCCTGACGCAGTAGACTGGAATGCGCTCATCGTTGGGGCAGTTCTATCCTTTGTGAGCGCCTATGCGTGTATCTACTTGTTTTTAGCATGGATCTCACGCATTGGTATGTTGCCTTTCGTTATATACCGCATGTTACTTGGCGTAATCCTATTATTGTTTGTTTTCGCATAATCATAATGAGAAAGGAGCTTTAGAATGAGTGAAACGATTTTTACTAAAATCATCAACAAAGAGATCCCCGCAGAGATCCTTTATGAAGATGAAATCTCATTGGCGTTTAAAGATATAAACCCTCAAGCGCCTATGCACTTTTTGGTAATACCAAAAAAAGCCATAGCAACGATTAATGATATCGATAAGTGCGATCGAGAGGTAGTAGGGCACCTTTCGTGGGTCGCAGCGCAAATATTAAAAGAGCATGGATTAGCAGAGCAGGGGTATCGCACTGTGATGAATTGCAATGAATACGGCGGGCAAACCGTTTATCACATACATTTGCACGTGCTGGCCGGTAAGCCGCTTGGTTGGCCGCCCTATAGTGATAAATTGAAAATCGAATAGCCATTCGATTTAGCCCCAAAAGACAAAAAGCGAAGTGCAGACTTCGTTTTTTTTATGAGTTGGTTTTCTACAAGGTTGTTAGCGCCGAATTGTCTTGGGTTAATTTAACGCATGGATTCTTAATGAATTGCAGTACATTTTTTTCTGGTATCGGTTTTGAAAAGTAAAACCCTTGAGAAAAATGCACCCCTAAACCCTGCAAAATAATCGCCTGTTCTTTTGTTTCAACCCCTTCAGCCACCACTAAGTAATCAAACGCATGAGCTATATTGACCACAGCTTGCACTATGGCTAATCCACTTGAGTCTAAACGGCTGACAAATGAACGATCTATTTTTACCGTGTTGACTGCTAAATCCTGCATGACGGATAAAGATGAATATTCCGTACCAAAGTCATCAATTGAGACTTTAATCCCTCGGCTTTGCAGTATTTTAATACGGGCTATCATGATGTCTTTATCGAATGAGAAGACCGATTCAGTGATTTCTAAGTGCAGTAAATTGGCTGGCAAACCACTGGTGAGCAACGCTTCCTCAACGATAGTAATAAAGTCTTCTGATTGTAATTGGCTCACTGATACATTCACGCTGACGGCAATAGGCTTGGGCCAAGACGCAGCAACAAAGCATGCTTTGTTCAACACCCAAGTACCGATTTTGCGTATTAAACCGTGTTGCTCAGCAATGGGAATAAACTCCGCAGGAGAAATATGCTCTTGCTCTTTTTGCCAGCGCAGCAAGGCTTCAAATGCGCAAATCTCGCTATTATCTGAGGCCATGATTGGTTGAAACGATAAGCTAAGCTCTTTATTTTCAATGGCTCTTGCGAGGCCGTCTTTTAGATACTGCTCACGAACAAGTTTATCACCTAGCTCTTTTGAGAATACGCCGGAGGTAGAGATAGCGCGTTTCTTTTGATAATACATAGCCATATCGGCGAGCTGAATAAGCTGCAATTCATTGTCAGCATGCTGCGGATAAAGTGAAATGCCTATTGTTGCACCTAGTGAAAGCTGGGTATTTTCGAACAAATAGGCTTGGGAAATGTGTTCTATCAAATTCTTTGCTTGCGCAACGGCAGATGCTTGTTGCGTATTAGGCAGCGCAATTAAAAATTCATCACCTCCCCAACGACATAATAATTGCTGGTCGAGACAGTGCTCTTTTAAACGCTGAGCCGTCTGGGTCAATATTTGATCGCCCGCATCGTGGCCTATTGTATCGTTAATTTTTTTGAAACCGTCTAAATCAATGAACAACAGCGCCATAGGTTGGTGTTGCGTCACGCAGTGCTCAAGTGTGAGCTTCACATGATTGAGAAAGGCGGTTCGATTGTACAAGCCGGTAAGTGGGTCAAGGTTGGAAAGCTCATAGATTTTTCGCGTTCGCTTTTCTACTTCTGTCTCCATGTGCTCTACTAATGATGCATTTTCATTTTTAAGAAGTATCGCTCTGGAGGTAAATTCTGCTGCTTTTTTAGCACTGATACTCATCACTAAGCCAAACGATAAACCCAAAACGCCCAGCACTTGTCGATAGTCATCATTTGAGAGTAATAAGGCAATTGAAAATGGCACAAGTAGGATAAACGAATATGAAATGGCGGTTTTTTTATGGGCGGCTAATACACTAGCGGCACCGCCAGCCATGGCTGCTACAATGATAATGGTACTGGCTAATTCAACTGTATTGGCCGACGCATATACTTTTAAACAGTAAATGCACCACATAAAAGCGGTTATAAACGTACCGCTTATAAAGCGAAGAGTTGCACGGCGACCGTTATAATCAGTGCCTTTTTGTTTCGTTCGCCACCATAACGAATCAATCAGACGCACACTAATAATGGCGAGCATTACCCACCACCATGCATGTTTAAATTCAACTAGGTTGGTATTATCAAAGGCAAAGACCAGCATAGATGCTGCAAAAATAGAGACCAGAATGCCGCCTATGCTGTTTTGGTACAGCAGCTCAGCGGCATCTTTTTCAGTACTTTTTACAAGAGATTGATTGCTGTTAATAGCCTTTACTTCCAAATATCTTAGGTAAAGGTAAATCTAGCACAGCAATTAAAATCTATCGTATAAAAAACAAGCTATTAAGTTATTGCGTATTTAACTTAAGTATATTTTTACCTTGCTTAAACGTGATATCGACTGGGATCTCGGCCTGAGTTAAGCGGGCTAAATCCGCAAGCAGGCCAGGTTTAATCACGCCTTTATCTGATACTAGCTTGCTTACTCCAGCGTAATCACCATCGCCCTGTAAGGTTAATATTAGACGAGATAATGCATCTATGGCTTCACTCATTTTCGCCATATTGACTTTATAAAGACCGTCAGCATTGCGACTAAATGCGCCATATTCTTGGAAGAAATTGAAACGGATCATGTTTGCCTTGCCGTGTGCGGAACTTGCACCAAAGCGTACTGAACGGAAAATTCCCGCCATAAAGGTGGTGTAATAATCTTCAAGAGTACCTTCGCTAATCACGCCTTTTTCCAATAATTGGCTAACCATGTACAAGCCTAGAATGTCAGCTTTACCTTCTTCTAACGCTGAAGCATGTTCTTTCAAAGCTTGGCGAACCGTTCCCTTATTGTTGATAGTGTTTTTGACGCCTAATCCATGAGCGACTTCATGAAACATGGTATTGGCGAAAAATGCGTTAAAGGTAATGTTACTTCTTTGCTCTGGCACTATTAGTTCATTGGCAATAGGCACTAGAATATTTTCAAACTTTGCTCGCATCGCATTTTTTAATTGTAAGCGTCGTGTGCCTTTTTCTAATTGCACTTGCTCATCATTAGGTAAATTTATTGCGATGGTTTTGCTGCCGGCATTTGAGTGTCCCGCATAGTAAATGACATCGTATGCATTCAAATCTGCGTTTGCACCGGGCATTTCTTTTTTGTATGCGTCACTAACCGGAAGGTTCGCTTGTAACTCTGGTAGGTAAGCCGCGTATTTGCTCAGGCGTTCACTCCAACTAAGATCTTTTAAGAGCACGTAAGCTTCAAATGCGGCTCGATAACCAAATAATTGGTCTTCATATGTTTCGATAGGGCCAATGACCAATTCGATGGGGTTGTTTTTCATGTCCATCCACGCGAAGTCAGATGCTTGATACTCGTTTGACAGCAGCGCTTTGGCGCGTAAATTGAGATAGTGAGCAAATTCGGCGTCATCAGCTAATGTCGCCGCTTTATTTAAAAGAGCCGCCGCCTTTTGTAATGGCTCAGAAAAGTACTCGGCATAAGGCACCGAAGCAAGTGAGCCATCTTCATTGCGCACTACCATAGAGTACAAACCTGTCTTATCGGCGAACTGGCTTTGCTCGAACTCGTCTTTTGTCATGTCTTGAGGATAAAACTGAGCACCTAACGGTTTTTCTTTCGTGTTAGTTAAGAAAGGTTTATCGCCATTTAGTCTGTCCCAGGGGCCATAATTGATCGCAGCAAATTTTTGCACATCGTTATCTGCAATACGCGCTAAAAACTGCGCTTTATCGCTGCCGTAGGCTTGCTGCCAGAATAAATCATCCATTATCTTGCTGGCGTCTATCAGCAGGCTTAGCATTTTCTTTTGGTTGGCTGACAAAGAAGACAAATCAGCCGTTAATGGCACCGCTTGATATATATCTAAGCGATTCTCGCTATCAGGAAGAAGAGTGAGAGGCTGAGCCGCCGCTGCTGACCCTGGATTGGGCTTAGTTTGAGATGAAGTTGTACAACCTGTAGTGAGTACAGCGACGCACATGGCGCTGATAATGGATTTTTTCCACATAGTAAAACCTTTAAGAAATACAAAAGTAGTGAGTCTTTTAACACGCAATATCGCTAGAGTAAATTATCTGTAAACTGAGATATTTATAAAGACGGGTCGTGAAATGAAAATTCTATGTTAGGATTATTTGAACGACGTGGATGAAAAAGCAGAGACTGAAAAAGGTTAGCTTCGTCAATTATATCAAATGCTTGGATGCAGATTGGTGCTAGGTTGCTATAGTAAGTGAACTGGCTAAACAATGAGTGATACACACAATAGGTTGGAAAATGTCTACAGAGAACGCGCTATTAACCATCTTGGTCGAGAAAATAAACAACGATACCCTAGTCCTGCCAACGCTTCCGGCAATTGCGCTTAAAGTACGTAAAGCTGCAGATGACCCGAATATAAATCTCAATGCGATGGCAGATGTGATTGGGCAAGACCCATCTCTTTCTGCGCGCATGATTAAAATATCGAACAGCTCGTACATGGGGCGCAGTGTTAAAGTAACCTCTACGTCTCAAGCTGTAACTCGTATCGGTCTGCGTCAAATTAAAAACATTGCCACCGCATTGGCCATGGAGCAGCTGTTCGTATCTAAAAACGACATTGTTAAAAATTACTTAGATAAAGTGTGGCAACAAAATTTAAAAGTGGTTGCAGCGTCTATGGCTGTGATGCAGCTTCATATCAAGGAAACGAAAAACCGTACACTCAACCTAGATACTATGACTTTGGCTGCATTGGTACACAATATAGGTGTATTACCGATTCTAACGGAAGCGGAGCGTCACCCTGAGGTGTTTGCTAATCCTACGTTTTTGAATGTAGCAATTGATAAATTAGCAGGGCGAATTGGTGCTAGCATCATGCGTGAATGGGGCTTCGAACAAGAGTTTGTTAATGTCGCAGAGAACTGGCATGACATGACAGTACAAACGGATATGATTTCTTATCTTGATTTTACCCGGTTAGGCGCAGTTTTGGCAGGGCAGTTTGATTCTCAGAAAGATGCTTTGCTTAATTTAGCCGTGCAAAAAGGTATTTTAGCCGATCTATCTATCTTGCAATCTGAAGATTACCAAGAGCTGTACGATAGCGCTTCCGCTATTTTTGCTTAGCAAGCACAGTGATAGCGCTTTACAGCGCAGCTATATAGCAATAAGCCAGCATTATGCTGGCTTATTTCGTTTTGGCTTTCGCTACTTATTAACCTAGAGCTACTTATTAAACTAGAGCGATATTATTCTTGGTCTTGCTGCAAGTTGAATATTTCAACCAAACGTTTTGAGAAACGTACAATCTCTGCAGACATCAACGCAAAATCAGCGTCCATTTTTGCCAGTTTGTCTTCTTTTGGTATATCGTCGTTTTGCTCAGTCATTACATCTGTGAATTTTAAGCGTTTAACCGCCATATCCTCTTGTAATAACGCACTAAACGTTTCGTCCCATTCAATAGCTACTTTTTGCACGGTTTTGCCAGCGCTTAAATGGTTCATGATTTCTTCACTGCCAAGATCTTGGTTTTTGCAGCGTACAATCGCTCCGTCTTCTTCCATTGAGCGAAGTTCGGCTTCCTCGAGGATCACCACATCATTTGGTACCGCATCGTCGGTTAGCCAGTGAGTCAGCTCTTCTTGTACGCTTTGCTTGGCTAGAGGTACAACAGGTAACGAGCCAAGGGCCTTGCGCAGCATGGCTAAAAAGGTTTCTGCTTTGCCATCAGCACTGGCATCGACCACAACTAGGTTATCTTGTGTGGAAATAAAACCATGGCTAAAGCTGTTTTTGGTAAATGCTTGAGGCAATAAACGTTGAATAATTTCTTCTTTCATTTCTTGCTGGGCTTTCTTGCCCACATTTGAGCCTGTTTCGGCTTCTACCAACGCAACCTTGTCGGCTAATTCAGCATTTACAACAGCGGCAGGAAGAATACGCTCTTGTTTTTTTAACGTTAACCAAAACTTGCCGCCGGCGCTGTGCACTAGCATTTCGCCTTGGCCTACGGGAGATGTCCAACCCATAGTTGCAAGCTCCTGAGAGCCGCAAGGGCGGAATGGAAACTCGGCAAGTTTGTCTTGAATGTCTTCTTCAGTTAACTCTAAGGTTTGCGTCAGATGGTAAAGTTTAAGGTTTTTGAACCACATAAAATGAATGCCCGTTGATAAGAAATTGAAAACAATATCGGATAAATAAAAATGGCCGCTAGCCTAGCAGTCTTTAGCTAAAACTGCCAAACCTAGCGTTGAGAATGTAGCGGGATCGTCAGCACATATTGTAAGCCTTTGCCTGGCTCACTGAATACTTCAATATCGCCTTTCAGCGTTTGCGTTACCAAGTTGTACATGATGTGCGTACCTAAGCCACTGCCACCTTTTCCGCGGCGCGTGGTGTAAAAAGCGTCAAAGTGTTTTGCTAACGAATCCTGAGGCAGGCCCTTACTGTTATCACTGTAGTCGATTGTCAGTGTTTCAGGCTGTTGGGTGACTTTAATATCAATCGTGCCCTTACTCATGTCTTCAAACCCATGAATAATTGAATTCATCACCATATTGGTAAAAATCTGCGCTAGCATGCCTGGCGCACAAACAATCACCACACTGTCAGGGCAGCTAATGTTGATCACGTGCTGCGTTTTTTTCAGGCTTGGGGCTAATGATTGGATAATCTCATTAAGATATTCTTTGAGGTTAATTTCTCGCTCTGCTTCGCTCGCCTGATCCACCGCGACTTGTTTAAAGCTCGATATTAAATTCGAGGCTCGATTTAAATTGTTTGTCAGCAGAGTGATCGTTTGTTGGGCGTCAGACAAAAACGTGTTCATCGTGCTGCCGGTGAGTGTTTTTTCTTGGTAGGCTTTTTCTAACGTATTAAGCCTTTCTTGTAAAAAGCTGGTGGCAGTGACACCTACGCCAAGTGGGGTGTTAACATCATGGGCGATGCCAGCGACCAAACCGCCTAAAGATGCCATTCGTTCAGATTCTACCAGCTGATCTTTAGCCAATTGAAGCGTATCCATTGATGAGGCTAACTCATTGTTTCTTTTACGTAATTCATCTTCGATAAACTGGCGATTCTCGTTTTCTTGGCGCAGCTCCCGCTGATTGACAATAAGCTCATCTTTTTGTTGCTCTAAATCGAGCATGATTTTGCTTAACGTGGCCGTTTTCTTGGCAACTTCTTGTTCCAAAGAAATATTATGGTCATCAAGTAATCGGTTGGCGTCTTGCAGTTCAGCCTGAGCACCGTTAAGGCGTTTTTGAAAGTCAGCCATGCCGTCAATTAAACCGTTGTAGGCTTGCTCTAATAAGGTAAATTCGTTCTTGTCAGGCACATTCAAATGCAGTTTCGACGACTCTAGGTCGTCGATATCAAAGTCAGAAATTTGTTGGCGCAACTCGTTTAAAGGGTTCGTCAACATGGTACGAAAAGCACTCATAAACAAGAAAACTAAGAAGGCGGTTTTGATGATCGCATTACCAATCAAAAAGAAAATACCAACTTCGATTCGACTAAATATGATTTGCGCGCTGGAATATAAAGCGACGTCACCGACCAGTGACGTGCGCCCTGAAAATTCAAATATTAACGGGAAGCTATAACCGAACGTACCCCCTACATGATCTTGCACAACCCCTTTGATAATAGGAGAGTTAGGCTGTTCAGAGGTGCGCCCTAAATCGGCAATATATTGTCCATTCTCGTCACGAATTTGTACACCTTCAACAATAGGAAGCTCCATTAACCCGACGGCAATAGACTTGGCCTGCGCCATGTTTAATTCCCACATTGCTCGGGTCAAACTGGTGCTGAACGTGTTTTTTAAGGTTTGTAATTCGCCTGCAATATGACTTTTAGCGTTCACATATTCGGTCACTATTTGTCCCGCTGTCACAATGACAGTCAATATGAAGTAAACCGATAGCACACGAGTCAAAAGTTTCTTTGATAAGGTGCTTTTTTCGTTAGTCATTTGCTGATCCGAGTAAGACATGAAAATTAAGAATATGCGCTCTAGATAAAATTAACAAGTGACTATTAATTCCTGCAATCTAGCTGTCACGAAAAGCAACTAACTGAATTTTCGCGGTTTATTTCTCTAATATGACAAAAAAATTGCGTTAGTTAAGTGTTTTAGGCAGGGTTATTACGCTCTTTATGGTAACTTTAATAAAAATGTCACAGACCTAACGAATAATTGCGGACTTTGTCATGAACAGGAAATTGAAGATGGCCAAACGAGTATTACTGGTTGAAGATGAAGCGCCAATCAGAGAAATGTTAAAATTTGTCTTAGAGCAATCTGGCTATGAAACGATTGAGGCAGAAGACTTTGATGTTGCCCTAGAAAAGGTCGTTGAACCTTACCCTGATCTTATTTTACTAGATTGGATGTTACCTGGGGGCAGCGGTGTTCAACTAGCAAAGCGTTTAAAGCAGCACGAATTTACCCGGGATATTCCCATTATCATGGTAACAGCCCGTGGTGAAGAAGAAGATAAAGTCCGTGGGCTTGATTCTGGTGCCGATGATTACGTGACAAAACCATTCTCACCCAAAGAGCTAGTGGCACGTATCAAAGCGGTGATCAGGCGTGTTACTCCTACATCGAGTGACGAGTTAATTGAGTTTAATGGCTTGAAGCTTGATCCGGTTTCTCATCGAGCAACGGCTAATGATGAACCTCTGGACATGGGGCCGACAGAATTTAAATTACTGCATTTCTTTATGTCTCATTCAGAGCGTGTATACAGCCGAGAGCAACTACTCGATAATGTTTGGGGAACAAATGTATACGTAGAAGACAGAACCGTTGATGTACACATTCGGCGTCTGCGCAAGGCCATCTCTCGCTTTGGTCATGATAGTATGATCCAAACGGTACGTGGCTCAGGTTATCGTTTCTCAGTAAAAGTGTAATCTACTCAGGTTATACTTAAACTTCCTTGTTCGTCGGCTGCAAAGGAGAACAGTTGCTGCCATGTACTACCCTTTCTCATGGCTAAGAAGCCTGGGCCGAGTAGCGGCCTATTTTCTAGTGGTCACTTTACTTGGTTGGTATTTTTCTGAACTGAGTATTGCGATTGCTATTGGAGCCTTATTACTCTTAGCTGGCCATTATTGGAATATATATCGCCTAAACCATTGGCTGTGGCAGAGTAAAAAAATTACTCCGCCTAAGGTTAATGGTGTGTGGGAGCATATTTATGATGGCATCTATACGCTGCAGCGTCGTAATCGAGCCAAACGCAAAGAACTTGGGTTATTAGTAAAGCGCTTCCGCGAAGGTTCTGAAGCCCTACCTGATGCCGCCGTTGTAGTTGATGCAAATGCGGCGATTATTTGGTGTAACCGTCTGGCGCGTATTGAGCTGGGCCTGCGCTGGCCTGACGACGCAGGTCGCAGAATTTACAATTTGGTACGCCACCCGCAGTTTATCGAGTTTTATCATAAAAAAGATTACGAAAAGCCAATCGAAGTGCCTTCTCCGGTCAATGATCAACGTATTCTTGAATATCGCATCATGCCTTATGGTGATCAGCATTTACTTCTGCTGATCAGAGATGTCACCAAGCTGACGCAAATAGAAAAAATGCGCAAAGATTTCGTGGCGAATGTGTCACATGAGTTACGCACGCCTTTAACGGTTATCAATGGCTATTTGGAAACCTTGCCAGGGGCTACGAATATTCCAGAAGCCTTTTTGGCCAAAGCGTTTGAAGAAATGCGTTCTCAATCCACACGTATGCAATGCTTGATTGAAGAGTTATTAGTGCTTTCTAGAATTGAAGCTAGCAACGAGCGCACAACCGAAAACATTGTCGATGTGCCACAAATTCTCAACACCATAAAAATTGAGGCCGATACCCTCAACAGTGCTAAGCAACACACCATAAGCATGGATGTAGATCCGAACCTGCAGGTTTATGGCGTGGAAACTGAACTGCGCAGTGCTTTTTCTAATTTATTGTTTAACGCCATCCATTACACACAAGAACAAGGCAAAATACACGTTCAGTGGAAGTTAGTTGATGGTCAAGCCACCTATTTAGTCACAGACAATGGCTATGGTATTGAAGCGAAACATCTGGGTCGGCTAACAGAACGTTTTTATCGAGTTGATAAAGCCCGCTCACGTAAAACCGGTGGTTCGGGGTTGGGGCTGTCCATTGTTAAACATGTTCTCAATCACCACAATTCACGGTTACGTATAAAGAGTAAAGTGGGTGAGGGCAGTGAGTTCTCGTTCGCATTTTCTCACGAGTTATCCATCAAGCAGACCAAGGTTTAAACCAACTCCATTAATAATTAGTCACTCAGCAACTATTTAATCGAATTGGTATTAAACTTCTCACCCGTTAACTTTACATGCCACCTTTGCGCTAGACCAATGCTAGTGTATTGAAATCAAACATTTTTTGAGAATATTTCTATTCATTCCCTCGGTCATGGAATTTTATCCATGACACTTTTGTTAAACTTTTCTGACAGTTTTTATATGTAACAAAAATGTCACTGAGCTCCGGTAATCTTCGTGCAAATTTTAAAACACATTAAAAAAACACTCGTTTATCGGAGAACATCATGGAACTTAAGAATCTTTTCAAAGCATCTGCAGTAGCAACTGCTTTATTACTAGCTGGCTGTGGTGGTGATATTAAAGTCACGCCAACTGTTATTGATAACAGTGTTGACAATAGTGTGACTAACCCAACTACGGGTGGCGGGGACTCAGGTTCAACTAATGTGTGTGCATCTTACGAAAATACAAGCGGTGAAACTGTTCAAGGTTCATACGACGGCACTGATTGTACGTATAACACTGCATTCGTAAGCGCAAGCAACCCTATTACTACAGACGTAACCCTAACTGATTTGAGTAATGACGGTGTTCACTTGTTCTTAGGCTCACTTGTGATGGGTGAAGGCTGTAACAATGAAAGTGATTCTTGTTCTATCGACACAGATGGCCCAACGTTAACCGTAGATGCGGGTGCTGATGTTGCATTTAACCAAACAACGTCTTTCATTCTAATCAATCGCGGCGCGAACATTGAAGCAGAAGGTACGTACGCTGACCCAATCACCTTTACTTCAAGCAATGCATACGCTCGCCTTGACGCAGTAGGCAGTGGTCCTCAATACCAAGATTGGGGCGGCATTATGATTGATGGTTTGGGCATTACCGATCAGTGTACAGATGCACAACGCGCTGCAGCAACATGTAATGCTGTTAGTGAAGGCGTAACCAGCTTCTACGGCGGAAATGACAACACTGATAACAGTGGCACACTTAAATTCGTGAAAATTCATTACGCTGGTGGCTTACCTTCAGGTGCTGAAGCCGGTAATGACTTGAACTCTTTAAGCTTATTCGCTGTAGGCTCAGGTACTGAAATCGATTATATCGATATTTACCAAGGATACGACGACGGTATCGAATTCTTCGGTGGCGCAGTAGACATTAAGCACATTGTTATCACTGATACCCAAGATGATAGCTTGGATATCGATGCCGGTTGGCAAGGTCGTGCACAGTACGTGTTGATTAAGCAAGGCACTGTGGTAAATAACAGTGGTGAAACTGTGAGTATGGGTAACGGTGGTTTTGAGTCTGATGGTGTTAAAGGTGAATCATCAGCAGAAGCGCCAGCATCAGCTCCGGTACTTGCTAACGTAACGGTTATTACCACTGATAATATCTCTGTACGTGACGGTGATCCTTCAATTGCCATGAAGCTAGATGACATGATTTCTGCTACTTGGTACAACACTTTATTAGTTAAACCAGTTGCGACACAAACCTGGTGTATTAACTACAGTGGTGATGCTGCAGAAGTTATCGTAAATGGCTCAGCTTCTATTCATAACTCTGTTGCTGCATGTGCTCAATTGGCTAATGCTGGCAGTGAAACAGTTACCTCTGGTTCTGATTCAACCACAGTACAAGAATGGTTCGAAGCAAACTCAAGTGAAGTGGTAGGCGGAAACGCTGACGTACTTGCGGCAAACGGCTTTGCAACATTAACCACCAGCACAGACATCACTATTTCTGCATTTGATGCCTCTACGCTAGATGCGTTCTTTGAAGCAACTGACTTCATCGGCGCAATTTCTGACACTGATACAACTTCTGATTGGTATAACTGGGCTAACGATGCGTTTGTAAACGCAGCAGCCGACGAGTAACCAATTTTGTATTAGATTAATAGGCGCCTAGTTGCGCCTATTTTTTGATTTATAGCTAGGAGTTAAAGGTGAGCAATCAATACAAACTTAAAAAAGTCGCCTACTCGGTAGGACTGGGACTTTTGGTTAGTGCAGGGTCAACCTTCGCACAAGAAAGTCAGGTCATGGAAGAAGTCGTAGCAACAGGCTCTCGACTTCAAGGAACGGCCGCTGCCGTTATCGAAGAGCGTAAAAATCAAGCCTTCGTTGCGGACATATTAGGCTCAGAGCAAATTTCACGTACTGGTGATAGTGATGCGGCCTCGGCGCTTCGCCGCGTAACAGGTTTAACGTTGGTAGACGGCAAGTTTATTTATGTGCGCGGTCTTGGTCAGCGTTATTCAAGCGCACGCTTGAACGGTGCCAGTATCCCAAGCCCAGATTTAACCCGTAACGTTATCCCGTTGGATATTTTTCCAGCAAACGTTATCGAAAGTCTCTCTGTGCAAAAAGCCTATTCACCGAATATGCCGGCCGCTTTTGGCGGGGGTAACGTTGATATTCGTACCAAAGCAATACCGACAGAGTTTGTCGCGGGTATTCAAGTCGCTGTCGAGGGCAACACTAATAACTCTGACGGTTATACCTACAACCGTGATGAGAATGGTATTCCTCAAGCATTAACCGATGCGATACCGCAATACCGCGGAAACTTTGGTTTAGCGAGTATTATTAGTCAAGACAATTTGGTTAGTGGGGATACTACTGCAGCAGCCCAAGCGAGCGCAGTGAACAAAACCTTAGCCAAGTCACTGCCACGTAACTTGGCACTAAAAGACGAGTCTTTAGACCCCAATTATTCAGCTCAGGCGTTTATTGGCAACAGTTTTGATGAAGAGTATTTTGGTGGCCAAATCGGCTTTTTGGCCTCACTGGCGTATGACAGTAAGTGGACGTATTCAGATCGCTCGAATGCGGTAACAAGTGCAACGCCTGTTGACAATTGCTCCACTGAACTAGCCACTGCTGATGATATCCTAAATACCTGTTACGACACATACGCTGAATCTGAAATGACGACTGAAGAAGAGCGTGTAAACGGATTGTTCAGTGTTGGCTACAAGCTAGATACACATAGTATTAGCTACACCAAAATTTATATCGAAGATAATGAAGACGAGTCTGAAATTTCAATTTTCCAGAACCCAAGTCAAAATATCTCGATCGCGGCTGACAATGAAGCGGATCGCACACACAGCTTCGTGTATGAAGAGCGAACGCTTGATGTCGACCAATTCCGCGGACAACACACCTTTTTGGATTACATGGGTGTAGGGGTTGATTGGCAATACACAGAATCTAGAGCCGAAACAGAAAACCCGTTAAATGTGCAGTATGAGTTCACCGATACATTCGACAACGGTACTTATACTGGGTCTCTGATTGATGGAGCCCAAGGGCGAGCTAACTATCAGTTTGTTGACATGGAAGATAACATGAAGTCTTGGGGCGGTAATGTAACGCTGCCTTTGACTTTCAAAGATTTGGAAGTGGAACTTAAGGGAGGCTGGGACTTTATTGACCGTGCTAGAATTTACACGACCTCGAGTTTCTTCTTGGATAACAACCGTTCGACCACGTTAGTGAATGACGACATATCAAATGTTTTATCGATAACCAATTATTTAACCGACGAGTTTATCGATGACAATATGTTGATTAGCTTTAACGAGCCTATCGCTCCTGAAGCCGATGATTATTTGGCTGCTCAGAAGATTGATGCTGGCTATGCTGCTTTTGATGTCTTCTATAAAGGTATTTGGCGGATCAGTGGTGGTTTGCGTTATGAGGCATTTAAGCAAGTTTCTTTATCGTCATCTAGCTTGATCTTTACCGAAGAAGATTTAAATAATTTCTACAGCGAAGACGATATTCTTAATGGAACAGTGAACGACGATGATTTCTATCCAGCGCTTAGCTTGACGTATATCGGCGGCGACGATTATCAGCTTCGTTTTGGTTACGGTGAAACGGTCGTTCGCCCAGATTTACGAGAAGTTGTGCCGGTAGCCTACGATGATCCACTAACGGATATTCGTACCTTTGGTAACGCAACGCTAAGTTCAACCACGTTGAAAAACTACGATTTACGTTATGAATTGTATTTCGACGATGGTGACAACCTCGCATTTTCTGCTTTCTACAAAGATATTACGAACCCAATTGAAACCACGCTAAGTGTGGGTGATGCAAGCTATACGGCAAACTTCACCAATGGCGACACTGGTGAAGTGTATGGTGTTGAAGCAGAATGGTTGTATGACTTAAGCTGGGTATCAGATGGCTTCTTTACTTCTGGTAATATCACATTAAGTGACTCAGAGGTAGTAGTTGATGCGGCCTCAGCGGGCAACTTAACCAATACTGAAAAACGCATGACAGGCCATTCTCAGTATGTGGTGAACATGCAGCTTAGTTATGATTCTGCAAATGGTAACCACAGTGGTTCATTAGTGTATAACGTCTTTGGTGAGCGAATTATTGCTTCGGGTATCAATGGGCGTGAAGACGCTTATGAACAGCCATTTAATTCGCTTGATGCTACTTACTCTTATTTCCCTGATTTTAATACTACTGTCAAATTGACCTTAAAAAATCTGTTAGGTGAAGATCAAGAAGTAACTCAAGACGGAATCGATGTACGCACCCGTTCTATTGGTACCACAGTTAAGTTGAGCTACCGGTACGATTTCTAGTATCGATATATCACTTAAATTCATTGCTATTAAAAGCCAACCTTAAACGGTTGGCTTTTTTTTAGCCACTCCAAAAAAATTGTGAAATAAAAGTGCTAATAAAAATTCATAGGAGTGTCACCATAACTTAGAGGTAAATAATTTAACCTTTATGTGCTGGCGAATTGGTCGTCAGTTTAAAAAGGAGACGAGTTATGAAATTAAAAATTGCTGTTTGCCTTATGTTGGGGTCTTTGTCAGTTAATGCACTTGCCGCAACAACTTACCACTACCCAAAATCCACTAATCAGTACGGTCAACTAGACTATATTTTTGTCACTGCCACCAATGGCAGCGGCTTCTGCGAAGAAAAAAAACAGACTTACTCCAAAATTATTGCTGGGGAAATGTTTTGCGGGGAAGACGAGTCATCTTACAATGAATTTGATTGGAGCAGCAAAACATGGGTTTCCAAATCCACCGGAAGTAAGAATCAGTGTTACCCCATATTCAAACAAATTACCTGTAGCTAATGTCAATATAACGCTCGTATCAAGCCACCGCTAGGTGCGGTGGCTTTCCTCGGTGACTTTTTTGTCCGTGACCTGAACCCTATTGAATTAATTGGTACTGTTTCACCGCAGTATCGGTTTGCAAACCAAAATGCCCAAGCGCGTAACTGAACGTCGCATCTTCATTCACGATACGACTACTATGCACACCGCCCACCGTGCAACTGCCTGTTGCACACACTATTTGGTCTATATAGCTTTTAATCGAATACACATTAGAAGCCAGCGGCACGTTATAAATACTGTCTAAAAAGGGGCTGCCAACGGATAAACCGGCAGAGCCACACGTAGAGCTCCACACATTAAAGGGGTAATAACCACAGCTTTTAAGGCCTAAAAACGCCCCTGCAATTCCCACAAACGTATCTACTTGATTTGCCACGGCAAGTTTATCAATCTGCTGCGCGGCTAATGTGGCGCCCATTGAATGACTGATCACATCAATTTTCCCTGTACAGGATGAGGCTAGGGCGCTTTGAATCGCTTGGCGCACAGGCGTTTCTTCACTGCCGCTGTGGTTATTGCAAGCCGCGCAGCTCTTCGATCCCCAGTCTGGGCGGTATATGTCGCTGGTGGAATAACCATTAGCTAACAGATGATCATACGTGTTATCCCAACTGGCTGGCGTGGCCGTGTTGCCATGGACTAGCACCACTGCATCTTTGCAGGCAAGCGCTTGAAAAGGCAGAGCTAAACACATTAATAGGGCTAGCATTCGTATTTTGTAACATTCTTTTATTGTTTTCATACTGTCCTCTTTCGTTATTTTTGTAAGTGACAGCAGTGAATATAGGGCGTGCAGGGCAACTCAAACATAGTACTTTAGCACTGTGCGGCGAGAGCACTTAGCGTTGATTACGTAACGACTTAAAAGTAAAATAATAACTATTCTCATTTGTTAGCTGTGGGCGTTTGATCAATGCTCACTCACGTAATTGCCCTCAGGTTAAGGTTATATCTTGTATTCTTCATTAAATTTCTCACGTTTATCTCGATTGCTTGTCAGTTGCGTAGGTAAAAAAATCATCAGTCATACTGCCGCCGTTTTGGCACTTGGCATAATGACGTTCTCAAGTTTTGCACAAACGAGCACCTCTATTGATGTGGTGACGCAGAGCCGGCAAATTTTGCAAATGGCTGAATACATAGGCGTTGATTATTCTGAAGCTGTGGTTGATGGTGAAATCGCTAGCGAAGATGAGTTTGCTGAAATGCAACAGTTTGCCAAACTGATTTTGCAAAAAGGCGAAGTCATCGAAAGTGCCGCTGCGCCAGGCTTTGATTTGAGCAAAACATCAGTATTAGCGAATGCCAGGGCATTGCAGCAAGCCATTCTTGCTAAAGCCAGCATGGGAGAAATACAGAGCCTTACCCTACAAATTCGTCAAGAACTGTTAGCCATATCGCCGGCATTAAAATTACCGTCTCGCTTACTACCCCAGGCGCAGGTCGATACCATGTTCGCGGAAAATTGCGCAGCATGTCATGGCCCCGCAGGCGAAGGGGACGGCCCGTTAGCGAAAAACTTTAGCCCTCAGCCAACCGATTTCACTGAGATAGAGCGTGCGCAAAATCGTTCGTTGTTAGGATTATACGATGCGATTAGCGCCGGGCTTGATGACACAGCCATGCGTGCATTTACTGAACTGAGTGATCAACAGCGCTGGTCTTTGGCGTTTTATGTAGGCAGCTTGGCTTTTACTCAAAGCACTGGTGAGACGGCCAGTGCTGGCCCGCCAAGCTTAGAGTTACAAGCCTGGATCAACAATAATCCATTACAGGTTTCTGCACAAAATAGCGATATAAGTCAAAAGCAAGTTGAACAATGGCGTGCGTCTCCAGAGGTGTTTTTTGAGCAAGGCGACTCTCCTATCTCGACTGCCAGAAATAACCTGATTGCAGCAGTAACCGCATACAACGCTGGTGACCTAGGCCAAGCACAGACCCTTGCTGTGAGCGCCTATCTTGATGGCTTTGAATTAATCGAGAATAACCTTGACGCGCGAGATAGTGGTTTACGTAAGTCGGTAGAAAAACAGCTATTGAACTTTCGTAACGTTCTCAGCATTGAAGGCAATGAAGAGCAGGTTCAGGTTGAATCTGCACACATATTGCAACAGTTAGAGCAGGTTGATAGCACGCTGACCGGCGCTGTGTTGTCAAATAACGCGATGTTTTCTGCTTCATTAATCATTCTATTACGTGAAGGTTTAGAAGCGCTATTAATCGTATTAGCGCTGATCACGGTATTGATAAAAACCCAACGCCAAGATGCCATTCGTTATGTGCACTTTGGCTGGGCATCAGCACTTATTGCTGGTGGAGTGACTTGGTGGGTGGCTGAAAACCTCATTACGATCAGCGGCGCATCAAGAGAGCTGATGGAAGGCGGTGCTGCCTTACTCGCCGCAGGTATATTGTTTTACGTCGGCTACTGGATGCACAGTAAAACGCAGGCCGCTGTTTGGCAGCAATATATTCAAAATAACGTTGAGCGACATCTAAGTAAGGGGACCTTATGGGGCCTTACCGGATTAGCTTTTATCTCTGTGTATCGCGAAGTATTCGAAACGATATTGTTTTATCAATCATTACTGACCCAATCGGCAGGGGATGGCAGTCAGGTAAGCTTTTTGTGGTATGGATTACTCGCCGCTATCGCGATATTAGTCATCATCACCTGGTTAATGCTCAAATACTCGGTGAAATTGCCTATTGGACGCTTCTTCGCATTGAGCGCGTACTTTATGTTAATTCTGGCTTTTGTGTTAGCTGGCAAAGGGATATCCGCTTTACAAGAAGCAGCCGTCATTGCTATTACGCCGTTCCCACTGGATATATCGGTTAGCTGGTTAGGGATTTCTGCCACATGGCAAGGGATAATGATCCAAGGCGTGATTTTGCTGTTATTCATCTACATGTTTTCTCGTCAATCAAACGAGACTGATAACGAGACAATAGCGAAATAATTTTTGTAACTAGACTGATGTCCAGACATAAAAAAGGCAGATGTAATATCTGCCTTTTGCTTATTTGGCCTAAGTCATTAGGCCGTTTTTTTGTTTAGCGTTTAGTAAAAACTTACTTTCGCTTCAATACCGAATATGCGTGGTTGATTCACGATACCGGTTAAGTTGTTAAAGTCGACAGCACCTTTAACATTTTCTTCATCGGTGATGTTTCGGCCGAATAAAGCAACTGTGTAGTTGTGCTCGAAGTTTTCATAACCAATGCGCAAACCGCCTTCTACATTGCCATCTGTTTGAAACTCAACAGACTCGTACAAGAACAAGTTAGTCTCGCCTTGGTATGCCCAATCCGTAAACGCGAAGAACTCGCCGTCGTTACCCACAGGCACTGCGTAACGAGCCGTGAAGGTAAAGATAGTTTCAGGTGCCTGCGGGAACGGGTTCCCATCGATCACAGCGTTAAACCCGTTCGGACGAGGGTCAAGTACAGTACAGTTACCGGTTGAGCCAAATGCTTCATTCGTGCCACAGGGCAACAAGGTTAATGAGTCGTCTTTAATTTCGGTTTTGTTGTAGCTGTAGCCGGCTGTTAGGGTTAGGTAATCACTAGCAACATATTGCGCATCAATTTCAAACCCGTAACCGACACCCTTATCTGCATTTACCAGTGCAACATTGTTTGCACCACCGCCAATGGCAGAGAACTGCATATCATCAATCTGGTAATAAAAAGTCGCTGCATTTAGGCGTAGAGTGTTGTCTAACAAGTCAGATTTGAAACCAAACTCGATTGAGTTAATAGTTTCAGCGTCAGCTACTGACGGTGCGCCTTCAAACGCGACATCACGGCCTTGTATAGACTGCGCTCTAAAGCCATTGGCTAAACGAGCAAATACGGACGTATCGCCGTTAATTTTGTAGTTTGCGCTTAACTCCCAGCTAATCTGACCATCGTCAACATCGATGTCTTCGTAATCTTGAACGCTTGCATCACCGGTCACCAGGGCAAAACCATTTACATTTTGCTCACCGACGCGGAGCGATTTTTCGTCATAGGTATAGCGTACTCCACCCGTAACATTTAAACGGTCATTGACTTCATAAGTCGTTTGACCAAACACGGCCCAGGTGGTGTTTTCATGGAATACTGTGGTTGCGCCAAAGTAACCGTCAATACTGGTCACATTGAATGACGAATCATAGTAAAAGGCACCCGTTTGCCAGCTTAAGGCGTCATCGGTTTCACTCGCAAAGCGGATCTCTTGAGTAAACTGCTCTAAGTCGTCTAGGTTATCCTGGGTAACGGCACTAAAGCCGATTGCGCCAGGGAAAGTTAGCACATCTTCAAAACCTGAATTGAAGTTTGCTGACGTTAATCCATCAGGCACCGGTGTGGTTAAATCATTGGTGTAAACACCACCATCAATATCGCCCAAGCTTGAGCCTTCGGCTTCTTCATAGGCAGTGATTGAGGTAATTGACATGTTTTCTAAGCCAAACTCTAGCTTTAATGACGCGCCATAGTTTTCGTATTCTTGTGGGTTATTATCAGCACCATCACCATCGATATCTCCGTCGTAATAGACTGTATCGCGGTCAAAGTTTTGATTTAAATCATTGCTGCCCTTGGTGAACACGTTGGCACGAAATACCGAAGCAGTGCCGTCTAGTTCACGGCCATGAACGTTTAATAAAGCAGAGAAATCTTCAGATGGGGTGTATAATAACTGCCCACGCCACGCTTTTTCGTCAAAGCCGCCAAGAGCGTCTTTTTCACCGGTAAAGCCATTGTCAATCCAGTCGTCACGATCTTGTGATAATACAGAGAAACGACCTGATAAGTCTTCGGCCAAACCGCCGCCAACAGCACCTTCAAAGTTCAATGTGCCTAGGTTACCTACGCTCATTTTGGCATATGCATCAAAATCTTCGGTCGGTTTAGCGGTGTCAAACTTGACGATACCTGCTGTGGTGTTGCGGCCGAACAAGGTACCTTGTGGCCCGCGAATAACTTCTACTTGTTCTACATCGAACAAGGGAAAGCTTTTTAAAATGACGTTTTCTTTAACCACATCATCCATCACGATGGAAACAGGCTGTGAAGCGGCTAAATCGAAATCGGTATTGCCTAAACCACGAATGTAGAAACGTGGGGCCACTCGGCCATTAGACGATTCGGCGTACAAGCCTGGTACTCGCACTGCTAGGGCGAGAATGTCGTCACCACCGGAAAATATGCTTTCAAAGCGCTCACCGTTTAAGGTCGCGATTGAAATCGGTACTTCTTGAATACTTTGCGTACGTTTTTGCGCTGTAACCGTGATTTGCTCTAGGCCTTTCTCTTTTGTTGCTGGCGCTTCCTGCGCGTTAAGAGTTTGGCTAAATAGAGCACCTTGGATACAGACGGCTAATGCTGCTTTATGAAAATTGGTCATTGTGTCACCGCTAGTAAATGTGTGGTTATAGTAAATGCATGGTTATCGAAACATGTCGTTCTACGATTGTATCATCGCATTTTTTCGCTAAGCGAAGTTCTAATCTTTAGTCTAATCAATTGCTTGAATATTGCACGTCGAAGAGCAGAGCTCATGATGACAATGTTCATGCAAAGGCACTACAAGATGGCTGCGTATTGTGCCTTTGTAACGAAACAATGTCTCGTAAATTGTGTGAATTAGGGGAACACATTGCTGTCATATTTGCGTTGCATTTGATTATTTAGGCGTGCTAGCACCACGCTTTAGCATAAAACCCTGCCTTATAAAATTGTTCAGATACGGCCAAAAGCTATTCGTCTAAAAAAGCAAAACCGAGCGCTAATTCAAGAAAACACTGAAGTTTATGCTTTAACTAATGACCAGAGTTGCCACTTCGCATGCGGGCAAACCGCGCCATGACTCCGTGTAACATTAATGAAATATTACTGTCATTTATACGTCACATAGCTGTAATAAAAATGCCACGACTAACCCCTATCCTTGCGCAAATTCTTAATGAAATTGGCTAATCCGCAAGGTTTAGACTATTTCGCCATTTCCTTCAAATAGGGTTTGAGTACATGAAGTCTACCACTACGTTATCAGCCAGCTTACTCAGTGTAAGTTTGCTTTTATCTGCATCTGGCTACGCCCAGGAAGATGCATACCTGAAGCCAGCTGTTGAAAAAGCGACAGAAATCAATGACTCGGCTGCTAACTCTCAGAAAAAAATCAATAAGATCAATGATCAGATTGATAATAAATTGCAGCAGTTCAAAGCCATTAACAAAGAGACTGAAGGCTTAGAGGTTTATAACACTCAGCTACGCAAGCAAATTGAGAATCAAGTGCAGGAAATGGCTGACCTTAATGCTGCAATCGATGACGTAAGTGTTATAGAACGTCAAATCACGCCGTTAATGATGCGCATGATTGATGGTCTTGAGCAGTTTATCGCCCTTGACGTGCCTTTCTTAGCGCAAGAGCGTGCCAATCGTATCGCTGGTTTGAAAAGCATGATGGACAAAGCAGATGTTGCCCCATCAGAAAAATTCCGCCGCGTGATGGAAGCTTACCAAGTTGAAATGGATTACGGACGCACCCTTGAAGCCTATGCCGGTTTACAAAACATCGACGGCCAAGAGCGCAACGTAGACTTTTTACGCGTTGGTCGTACCGCGTTGATATACCAAACGCGTGACGCAAGCATGCAAGGTATGTGGAACGCACAAACACGCCAGTGGGATGCGCTACCGTCAAGTTACCGCACTCAAGTGACTAAAGGCCTGCGTATGGCCAAAAAACAAATGGCACCAGACCTACTGATGTTGCCTGTAGCGATCACAGATTAAGAGCACGATGAAGATGAATCAATTAGTTAAAAATATCGCACTTACGTTGTTCGTTACATTAACGGCAACTACAGCCATGGCTGCTGATCCTTTGCCAAAGAAAGAGTCTGCCCTAGATTTAGACGCACTTCTTAAGCAGTTAGAGGAAGGTAAATTCCAACAGACAACGCAAAACAATGAACGTGAAAAAGAGTTTATTGGCAAGCGTGCTGAACAAGATCAAATGTTACGCAACGCGGCGAAAGCACGTGATGCTGCATTGCAAACATCTGAAAACTTAGAAACGACGTTTGAAGAAAATGAATTTAAACTGGGTGACTTGAACGATGCGCTAACCAAGCGTTTAGGTTCACTAAAAGAATTGTTTGGTGTACTTCAGCAAGTGGCTGGTGATACAAAAAGCAAATTCTTTAACTCGGTTATATCTGCGCAAATTCCTAATCGCGCAGAGTTCTTAGACGAAATGGCGCAATCTATGGGCTCAAGCTCAAAACTTGCTTCGATTGATGAAATTGAGCGTGTTTGGTTTGAAATGCAGCGCGAAATGACCGAATCGGGCAAAGTGACGCGTTTCACTACTGATGTAGTTGAAGCTGGCGGTGCTAAAGTAAGCAAAGAAGTGATTCGTGTTGGTACATTCGCTTTAGTCGCTGACGGTAAGTATCTTGATTATGAAGGTTCAACTAACTCATTAGGTGAGTTAATCCGTCAACCTGCAGGTCGTTACACAGCAAGCGCTGAAGCGCTTCAAGCGTCTAACGGTGAACTTGTTGAGTTCGGTTTAGACCCAACAGGTGGTTCTATTCTTAAATTGTTGGTGCAAGCACCAAGCTTAAAAGAGCGTGTTGAACAAGGTGGTTTAGTGGGTTACATCATCCTTATTGTTGGCGCGATTGGTTTGTTGCTAGCCTTAGAGCGTCTTATCAGCTTGACCATAATCAAAACCAAAGTGAACAAGCAGCTTAAGTCTGACAAGTTCACCTCAAACAACCCTCTTGGTCGTGTTATGCAAGTACGTGACAAGTACCCTGAAGCGGATACAGAATCACTTGAATTGCACCTAACCGAAGCAATTCTAGGTGAAATTCCTAAACTGTCGCGCAACCTGACCATCATTAAGATTATCTCTGTTGTCGCACCGCTTATGGGTCTATTGGGTACGGTAACCGGTATGATTAACACCTTCCAAGCAATTACCTTGTTCGGAACAGGTGACCCTAAATTAATGGCGGGCGGTATCTCTACTGCGTTGGTAACAACTGTACTTGGTTTGGTTGTAGCCATCCCGATGACATTACTCTACGCAATGCTAAACACACGCTCTAAAGACGTGGTATTTATTCTACAAGAGCAAGCGTCAGGCGTGATTGCTGAACGCGCTGAGCGTATGGAAGCAAAGTCAACTCCAAGCGCCTAAGGTAATTAGCTATGTTGGAATTTTTCGAAGCAATACGTGATTTTACTGAAACAGGTGGCCAAGTTCTCTTGGTCATCGGGTTTCTCATATTCGTCATGTGGTTGCTAATCCTTGAACGAGCGTTGTACGTGTTTATCTGGCACAAGGCATATAAGAAAGAAACTATTGCTGCCTGGAATGCCCGTACTGACCGCCGCTCATGGAATGCAGAGCAGATACGCCAAGCGATGATTTCACGGGTTAGCCTGCGCTTAGGTGCTGGTATTCCGATCATTCAAGCGCTGGTGGCTTTATGTCCTTTACTGGGCTTAATGGGAACCGTTACCGGTATGATTGAAGTGTTTGACGTTATGGCCATTTCTGGCTCAGGGAATGCGCGTTCAATGGCATCAGGTGTTTCAAAAGCAACCATTCCTACCATGGCTGGTATGGTCGGCGCACTATCTGGGGTATTTGCCTCAACATGGTTAGCCCGCACCACGAAATCAGAACGTACGCATCTAGAAGACGCATTGACAATAGAGCGCAAGTAGCCTGCCTGCTGCGCCTTAGAAGAGACAGTTATGAAACAACATTTTCAAAATATGATGGATGAAGAAGAAGCAGCAATCGACATGACGCCGATGCTAGACGTGGTATTTATCATGTTGATCTTCTTCATCGTAACCGCATCTTTCGTAAAAGAAGCAGGTATCGATGTGAACCGTCCAGAAGCGGCCACGGCAGTTAAGAAAGACCGCGCGAATATACTTGTTGCAATCAGTGACAAAGGCGAGATCTGGATCAACAAACGTAAAATCGATGTCCGTGCGGTACAAGCTAACATCGAGCGTCTTCATGCTGAAAACCCACAAGGTACAGTGGTAATTCAGGCAGACAAGAAAGCTACCACTGAAACCCTAATTAAGGTCATGGATGCGTCTCGTGCTGCAGGTATTACTGATGTTTCTATTGCAGCTCAAGAGCCCTAGATCATGCCTAGATTCCTGATAGCAATAATTCTGTCAGCCATTGTGACTTTGAGCTTGTTCTTCGTCATGCAATCGCTGATTAAAAGCGGCGGCAGCGCGTTGACTGAGCCGCCAAAGGGCAGTGTGCTGGATTTTGTTCGGGTCAAAAAAGAAGAGGCCGCGCAGAAAAAAGATCGTAAACCTAAAAAGCCACCCAAGCCTGAAACACCGCCGCCAGCGATGGAGCAGCCGCAAATGGATTCACCTACGCCAAATGCGGAAGGCAGCGGGTTAGACTTTGGGGCTGACGTAAACGAAGGCTTATCTCTTGACGGTGGTTTAGCGCTAGAGTCAGGCGACGGTGAGTATTTACCGATTGTTAAGGTCGCACCTGTATATCCGCGTCGCGCATTATCAAGAGGCATTGAAGGCTACGTGATTGTTGAATTCACTGTATCTAAGCAAGGGTCGGTTAAAAACCCATTTGTGGTAGACGCTCAGCCAGCTGATTTATTCAATCAGGCTGCAATTGACGCCGCGCTTAAATTCAAATACAAACCACGGGTCGTGAACGGTGAGCCAGCAGAAGTCGCTGGCGTGCAAAACCGTATTACTTTCCAGATCGATGGTTAATTGGGGGCATGATGAGAACAAGTAGTAAAAAAAGTAATAATCTATCATGCAAGGTTTTGGGGCTCACCTTATGTGCTGTCGTAGGTCTTGGCTTAAACGTTACGCCACTGACTATGAAAAGTGCCCAGGCACAAGAAGCAAGTAAGCGTGAAACTCGACGAACACCAGCGCTTAGAGTAAAAGTGTATGACCAGCTTTCACGCTCGCAAAGTTTAGCTGATGAAGGTAAGACTGATGAAGCCCTAGAAGCTTTAGAAAATGTAAAAAGCAAAGCGAGTTCGATGAACAGTTACGAACTTGCCATGATGTACAATTTCTATGGTTTCATATACTACAATGTTGAGCGCTTTGATGAGGCGATCACTGCCTTTGAAACCGTAGTAGAGCAACAGCCTATTCCTGAATCTTTTGAGTTAAGCACATTGTTTAGTTTGGCTCAGTTGCACATGATGCGCGGTAATTTTGACAAAACAGTAGCGTTTTTAGAGCGCTGGGAAACGTTAAATGCTGCGGTCAATCCTAACAGTGAAATACCGGCTAAAAACTATGTGCTTAAAGCGCAGGCTATGTACCAACAAAAGTCTTACGATAAATCGGCGGCTTACATAGAAAAGGCGATAGAGATCGTTGAAGCCGAGGATGATATCCCTGATGAAAATTGGTACGTACTTCAGCGCGCTGTGTATTACGAATTGAAGCAGTCTGAAAAGGTAAAAGACGTATTGCTAAAACTCGTGAAGCACTTTGATGAGCCTAAGTATTGGGTTCAGCTAGGCGGTATGTACGGCGAGTTAGGTGAAGAGAAAAAGCAGCTAGCCATTCTTGAAACCGCTTACCAACAAGGTTATATCGAAAGCGGTTCTGATATGTTTAACCTTGCGCAGCTTTATTATTATCACCAAATGCCCTTTAAAGGCGCACGCTTAATAGAGCAAGGCTTTGAGAGTGGCGCACTTGACAAGAATTTGAAAAATTTGAAGTTTTTGTCACAGTGTTGGGTGTTAGCCAAGGAAAATGAAGAAGCTGTGCCGGTTATGAAAGCGGCGGCTGACTTGTCTGACGACGGTGAACTTGATGCTCAGCTTGGTCAGATTTATCTGAACATGGAAAAGTGGCAGCAAGCGATTACAGCTTCAGAGGCAGCACTAGAAAAGGGCGGTTTGCGCAACGAAGGCACAGTACATTTAGTTAAAGGCATGGCGTTCTTTAATGTCGGGCAGTACAACGATGCGCTGAATGAGCTGGCCGAAGCGGAGAAGTTTAAAAGCAGTAAAGGCATGGCGCAGCAGTGGTCTAAGTTTGTTGAAACGGAGAAAAACAGTGCTGAAAAGCTGACTGTTTCGCTTTCGCAATAGTGACATTAAACGCAGCTAAACAATAAGGTTTACTCAGAATAATAAAACCTATAATTCTAGCGTGCTGGTCACGCTAGCAGAGAACCTCTCACCGCTCATGTATTATCCATCGGACAATACTGAGCGGTTTTTTGCTTTTAACTGTGCAAAAGTAGCCACTGAATATCGTTGCCATGTCTTATACGAATTCCAATAAATAATTAACCACTCAGCGAGAATTTAAAATCACTTAATCAGAAAAAACGATTTCAATAATCGATTTTAATTAATTTAATTACTTCCCCTACATCCTTATTATTTATTTCGAAATCACCCGAAACTAACTTAACGAGGAATATCGTAATGACACAATCTCTTATCAATACCAAAGTACTACCTTTTAAAGCAACTGCATTTAAAAACGGTGAGTTCGTTGACGTGTCTGAAAAGGACATCGCAGGTAAATGGGCAATCTTTATGTTTTACCCTGCTGATTTCACATTTGTTTGCCCGACCGAATTAGGCGATCTAGCTGACCATTACGCTAAATTGCAAGAGCTAGGTGTTGAGGTTTACTCAGTATCGACTGACACGCATTTCACCCATAAAGCGTGGCATAGCAGCTCAGATACTATCAACAAAATCGAATTTGCCATGATCGGCGACCCTACTGGCCAAATCACGCGTAATTTCGGTGTCATGATTGAAGAAGATGGTCTTGCACTTCGCGGAACATTTGTAGTTAACCCTGAAGGCGAAATCAAAATTGCTGAAGTTCATGATCTTGGTATCGGCCGTTCTGCAAGTGAACTACTGCGTAAAGTGCAAGCTGCTCAATACGTAGCGAACCACGACGGTGAAGTGTGCCCTGCTGCATGGCAGCCAGGTGAAGAAACATTAACTCCTTCACTTGACCTAGTAGGCAAAATCTAACAGTAGATATTTGTTGAATATGGGCTGGCAGATAATTGCTAGCCAGCCCCTTGTTTTCAGCCGGGTACGAACCGGCTGTTAACCAAGACATCGCCCATCTTCAGTCTATAGGAGTAAGAAATGTTAGACGCAAAATTAAAAGGCCAATTGGCCACCTATTTAGAAAACCTCACCTCACAAGTGGAGTTACGCATAGCTGTTGATGAGCAACATCAAGCCAAGAAATCAGCAGAAATAAGTGACCTTGCCAATGAAATTGCTGAATTATCACCCTTAGTTAATGTTGTAGCACAGACTAAAAGTGATGTAAGAAAACCGTCGATGGAAGTTGTTTCTGTTAAAAACAACACCTCAGTTACGTTTGCAGGTGTACCGATGGGACACGAGTTTAATTCACTTGTGTTGGCACTGTTAAACAGTGGTGGGCACCCGGTAAAAATCAGTGAAGAGCAAGTAGCCGAAATTAAGGCACTCTCTGGTTCTTATCAATTTGAGACATACGTTTCGTTGAGCTGTCAGACCTGCCCTGGGGTAGTGCAAGCATTAAACGTGTTGTCTGTTATCAACCCAAATATTACCAATACCATGGTCGATGGCTCTTTGTTCCAAGAAGAAGTAAGCCAACGCAATATCATGTCGGTACCCAGTGTGTACCTAAATGGTGAACTGTTTACGCAAGGCGCAGTCACCATAGATAAAATTTTAAGTAAAATTGACCCGCAAGCTGACGCAAAGCAAGCAGAGTCATTAAACGATAAAGACCCCTACGACATGCTCATTGTCGGTGGCGGCCCAGCTGGTGCGGCAGCGGCAATTTATGCAGCACGAAAAGGTATTCGAACCGGTATTGTTGCCGAAAAATTTGGCGGCCAAGTGACCGATACCATGGCAATTGAAAATTTCATTTCAGTTAAAGCCACTGAAGGGCCAAAGCTAGTTACCGGACTTGAGCAGCACGTTAAAGATTACAACGTGGACATCATGGATAACAACAAAGCGGTGAAGTTATCAAAAGATGGTTTGATCAATATCGAGCTAGAAAACGGTGCGCGGTTATCCAGTAAAACGGTGATGCTAGCGACGGGTGCCAGATGGCGCGAAATGAATGTACCCGGCGAGCAGCAGTATCGTGGTGCAGGTGTCGCATATTGCCCACACTGCGATGGTCCTTTGTTTAAAGGCAAGCGTGTTGCCGTTATCGGTGGTGGTAACTCGGGTATCGAAGCTGCGCTTGATTTAGCCAATATTGTTGAACACGTTACCGTACTTGAGTTCGACTCAAAATTACGGGCAGATGATGTACTACAACGTAAAGCGAAAGCGGCTAAGAATATCGATATTATCTTAAATGCCATGACCACTGAAGTGGTAGGTGATGGCACACGTGTTACCGGTTTAATCTATCAAGACCGAGTAAGCCAAGTTAGCAAAAATGTCGAGCTGGCAGGTATCTTCGTGCAAATAGGCTTGGTGCCAAACAGCGAGTGGCTAAAAGGCGAAATCGCCTTGACCGCTCGAGGTGAAATCGAAGTGGGGCAACGAGGTGAAACCTCTATCGAAGGCGTATTTGCCGCTGGAGACGTCACAACGGCGCCGTACAAACAAATTATCATCGCCATGGGTGATGGGGCAAATGCAGCATTAGGCGCATTTGATTATTTACTAAGAGCTCCATCAGCCGAAAGTGCTAATGACAGTGAGCAAGCCGCCTAAAGCGCAGCGAAAACAATTCATTGTGTGACACCCTTTGCCGAGCATATCTTTGATGTGTCTCGGCTTTTTTATATGATTATTAAGCGCACATAGTTTCCTTCCACTTAGCCTCTTTAAATAGCTTGAATTTAAGTAGCGGGTGCACCTTTGCCAGAAGCACCTGAACTGAGGCTGTTAATCTAGTCAGAGGTTTTAAGGGCAAGGAATCTGACTAAACATCCAATTAATGCGGTTCTAGCAGATGGTATAAAATTAAATAATCGAATTGAATAGGCAGCCGCCTATTTGCATAAATACGAGAAAAGCCGAGTATATATTAGTTAACTCGGCTTTCTTCGTTACTACTGGCAATAATTAATAAGCGTTTTTATTAATAAATCCGCGCGTCACTGTGGCTAAAATAATGCGAATATCCATCCATACTGACCAACGATGAATATAATCTAAATCGTATTCGACACGTTTGATCATCTTATTGATGGTTTCAGTTTCACCACGGAAGCCGTTAATTTGCGCCCAGCCGGTAATACTGGGGCGAACTTTATGGCGCAGCATATAGCCTTCTATTAACTTACGATATTCCTCATTGTGCGCTACCGCATGAGGGCGCGGGCCAACAACTGACATGCGCCCTTGTAACACGTTAATGAACTGAGGCAACTCATCTAAAGAGGTCTTTCTTAAAAACGCGCCCAACGGAGTAATACGTGCATCATTTTTGGTCGCTTGCTGAACCTTATCGCCGTTGTCTTGCACCGTCATAGAGCGAAACTTATAGACTTTAATTTTTTTACCATCCAAACCGTAACGATTTTGTTTGAAAATCACTGGGCCTTTTGACGTTAACTTGACCGCAATGGCAATGATCAACATAGGAATGGCAATCAGGGTTAAAATTAAAGAAGAAACCACTATGTCCTCAAGACGTTTAGTGACATCACCTGCACCTTGGAAGGGCGTATCGAATACACTCAAGGTTTGAATCGAGCCAACACTCTGCCAGCGGGCATTAAGTAGGTTATACATAAAGAAGTTCGGGATAATATAAACCGTTGCAGTTGAATCACTGCACAAATTCAGAATTTGCATAATGCGCTTTTCGGCGCTCATTGGCATGGCGATATAGATGTAATCAATTTCACCTTTTTTGGCTAATTTCACTGCATCTTCAATGCTGCCCATGACTTGGTGCTGAATTTCATGCGGAATACGTGCTGGGGCGCGATCGTCGTACATACCTTTAAAAATGATCCCTAATTGGTCATTTTCCATTATTTGTGTTGCTAGATTATAACCAGATTGAGTAGCCCCGATAACAATTGCCCTACGGGTGTTATGGCCTTTTTTACGATGTCTGAATAGAATTTCGCGAAACGCGACACGCCAGCTCACCAAGGTAGGGGCACAAAACACTAACCAGCTCAAAACAACGAAGTTAGATGCTGCTATATTTTCGGGGAAGATAAAGGCGAAAGTTGTAGTAACAAGTGAGGAAATTCCCCAAGCGATCATAGCCCACTTGATCATCATGGTGTTGGGGGCCGTTCGCCAAGAACGATATAGGTCAACTGCCTCCGCACATAACATGTAAGAAATGATGCTCACAAAAAGAAGCAATAAATCAGAGGAGTTGATGGATAACCCCTGATATAGCAACACAAGGAAATACACCAAGGTGATAATAACCATATCGACTAAACGATAAAGTGTAGAAAAACTACTTTGGTTACTCTGAATTATGCCCCCAGGGCTTTTGTTATGCATGATGTCTCTACCATTAAAGTGATGTACAGCTGATTAAGTTCATAGCGCTTAATAATGAGGTAACTCAAATTAAGCCGTGTCTGTATTTTGCGACATTTTTGTGTCGCTAATCTCCAACATCTAAAAGGTTATAAACTTAAAAAATTCCATTTAACTTCAATATCTTGACTGGATACTAAAGCCCGTCCAATACGAACTACTTAGATTATACCACGCTAAGCTGTTGTATAATTACGACATATTTTTGTTTTTTTTATGACATTCAGCGCAATATTCCTACAATTCTGAATGTTTTTGTTTAGTACTTTCAGATATTCAGGTTATTTGACTGATATTTAGCCAACTCGGTAGTTCAGTTTAAGCAAGTGTAGGGCCATAATTATTTACGATATTTGCTATTTTACTTATATCGCCAAATAGAGAAGGATTAAAAAGATGCTTGTACAAAAATCAATCGAGTAATCAAGGTCTAATACAGGAAGACATGGGATTGATTTGTACTGAATAAAGGCTACCTGGAACGTTTTAGGCGCGATAATGCGCCAAAGTGCGGGTTGCTTTCGTTAAATCTTCGCACTGAAATAACTTTAATGAAAAAATATCCCTATATAGGTGCAATAGTTACATGCTTTACATGGCGTCATCTTGGTTTAATATGCTCCGCTTAAAAATAGGTTACAAACGTTCACCTAGTTTTGAGATACTCTACTAGTGGCATAAAATTCGCTTAATGTCTCCCTTAGCGACTTTTTACCAAGTGTATATCGCAATATTGTTTGTAATAATTTTCACTTATAGTTGAGAACAATGCGCTAATTTCATCAGATAATTGATACACTTAGTTTAAGTAAAATCATATTTTAACTTTTTAGACAGAGATGATTGAATGAGTAAAACTAAATTAGCGAGCGCTATAGGAATGGCATGTGTGTGTACATCTTCATTTGCTCAAGAAGTCGGTATTGATCTTGGGGCGTTTGAATTAGTACCAACCTTAACCACAAGCGTTGGTTTTAATGATAACGTCACACAATCTAGAGGGAATAACCAAGAAATAGACAGTTGGTTTAGCGTTGTGACTCCTAGATTTAGCCTAGTGAATAACTTTGGTTTAAATAGTCTACGTTTTGGTTATCAGTTGTCACGAGGAGATTACTTCTCAAGTTCGGCAGATGACTACACGGATCATTTGCTATTCGCTTCGCTAGATTACGAACTGAATAGTCGTCATCGTATTAAAAGCAGTATTGATTTTGAAGACGGCCATGATGGTCGCGGTACTGCATTTTCTAGAGGTGCAGGGTCCGAACTTTCGGCGCCTGACGAGTACAAAGAAAGTGAAGTCGATTTTACCTATTCATATGGTGCCTTGAGCGCGCAAGCTAGGTTCGATTTAAATCTTAATTATCGAGACCTCGATTATAAAATTGACACCGATGAATATAAAGCGCGCGACAGGAGTAAAAGCACTGTAGGTGGAACTTTCTATTATAATATCGGTGCGGCAACAGACCTACTGTTTGAAACATCGCTAACTGATGTCGAATATTCATTTTCACAAGATGGTTCAGCGTCTCGAGATAGCTTAGAAACGAGCTATTTAGTGGGTGCTCAGTGGCAATCCACTGCATCTACGTCGGGGTACGCAAAAATAGGTTATCAAGATAAAGATTTTGATGCAGCGGGCCGTGAAAGTTTTTCTGGCACTACATGGCAAGCGGGGATTGTTTGGGAACCGTTAGAACGTGCTACGTTTATTCTTGATAGTCAAAATGAAGCACGTGAAACCAATGGCGATGGTAATTTTATTCGTAGTAAAGACCTATCGCTTCAGTGGCGCCACGAATGGCTACAACGCCTGCGTACCCAAGCTGGCATTGCGGTGGGTACTGATGATTATGAAGGCAGCGGGCGCAGTGATGATATCCAAGAGCTAAACTTAGCCGTTATTTACGAGTTTAGGCGCTGGCTAACCTTTAACTTAGGTTATACCTATAGTGAGCGTGACAGTAATCAAGATGTCATCGATTATGATCAGAATATCTATCGATTAACCGCAAAAGTGACCTTGTAGTCTTTAATTTATTTGGAGTAAACATGAAAGCAAAAACCGTTTTTTGGCTGTGGCTTATGCTTTTTAGTAGCGCTGCATGGTCTTTAGATGCTAGTTTGAGCCAATATAAATTGGGTTCTGGCGATAGGATAAAGATAACCGTGTTCGGCCAGGGAGACCTTTCACTAACCACTACCTTACCTAACCATGGCGTGATTAATTATCCTTTTTTAGGGGATATAAGAGTGACGGGGTTAACAGGAGCGGAGCTTGAAGCAAAGTTGTATGCTGGGCTAAAGGGAGATTACTTAGTAGAGCCGTCCGTTTCTGTGACCGTAATCGAGTATCGACCTTTCTTTATTGATGGTGAAGTGAAGCGCCCTGGGGGGTACCCCTATCAACCTGGCCTTTCGGTAAATAAAGCTGCAGCCCTTGCGGGGGGCTATACCGAGCGAGCATCAAAAACAAAAATTTTTATTCGCCGAGAAAACGAATCTGGTCAACCTGAGCAATTAAATGCAGATTCCAACGATACAGTCTTACCTGGTGACATAGTTACCGTTCAGCAAAGCTTCTTTTAAAAAAGGTATTTAGATATTTATGTCAGCGCAATCAAATGGACAATTAGAGGCGAAATTACTGGACTCCGAAACAATCGACTTAGCACATTACTGGCAAACAGTACGCCGGTATTTATGGCGGATAATTAGCTTAGCAATCTTTATCACTGTTTTAGTCGCTCTAATTGTGATGTCTATCACACCACAATACAAAGCAACCGCAAAATTATTGATTGAGTCAAAGCAAGCGAAGATTACCTCTATCGAAGAAGTGTACGGTCTTGATGCCACGAGAAAGGAGTATTTTCAAACGCAATATGAAATTTTAGAATCACGCCAAATTGCCGAGAAAGTAGTTGAAAAACTTAAACTCTATGAAGACCCAACTTTTGCACCTGGCTATGAAGCTAGCCAAGCAAACTTTGTAAGCAAGCAGTTTGCTTCAATTAAGAAAAGCATTATTCAGTCTCTGCCTTTTTTACCGCAAAAAGAAAAGGTAGTTCAAACTGAAGCGCAGCGGCTCGACGGTCGCAAACGCTATGCGACTGGCAAGGTTATGCAGGCGTTAGAGATCAATCCGCTCATTAATACCCAAATAGTAGAGATCAGTTTCGAACATGAAGATCGTCAATTTGCTGCATTAGCAGCAAACGCCGTGGGCGATGTATATATCGAGAACTATCTTGAATCAAAGTTAGACATGACCACCAAGGCAACAACTTGGTTAAATGAGAGCTTACAAGGGTTACGCACCAAGCTAACCACGGCTGAGAAACGGTTATCTGAGTTTTACGAAACTGAGCAATTGGTCAACATTGATGGCGTTGTAGGCCTTGCCGCAGATGAACTACAAGACCTTAGCCGCCAGTTAATTGAAGCACAGGCTGCTTATAACCGAGCTCAAGTGCTTTATAATCAGGTTAACTCAGGAGCGACAATTTCAGAGTTGGCTGATTTACCCGAGGTATTAAACCACCCAGCGGTGCAAAATGTGAAGCGTGAACAAATTAGCGCCCAAAGCAGGGTTTCTGAGCTAAGCAAGGTCTACGGCCCTAAGCATCCCAAAATGATTGCAGCGCAAGCAGAATTAACCTCGATTGGAGAAAGTCTGAACGATCAAATTCGTTCATTAATCTCTGGTGTAAACACAGATTTCAGCACAGCTAAGCTTAAACTGGATGCCTTAAAACAAGAGGTGAGTGTTAACAAAGAGAGTTTTCGCAAGTTAACCAATTTAGAAAGTAGACATAAAGCACTTCAACGTGAAGTGGATATCAACCAACAACTGTATAGCTCTTTCTTTACACGTTTAAATGAAACGTCAGAATTAGGTGGCTTTGAATCTGCTAACGCGCGCATGTTAGATTTGGCTTTGCCTCCTTCAGCCCCATCTAAACCGAAGAAAGGCTTAATTATTGCCGCTGCCTTTATTGTCAGTTTAGGCTTTGGCGTGTTTTTAGCCTTAGCGATGGACGCACTAAATAGCGGTATACGTTCAGTAGAAGACGTAGAGCGTAAGCTTGGTCAGCGCATGTTAGGCCTTATCCCTTGGGAGGCGCATAGCAAGAAGAAAAACCTTGCGATCAGGCACTTCTTCGACGGCAAACATCACAGTTTCAGTGAAGCGGTAAGAACCCTTAGAACCAGCTTACAACTACTGAATATTGATAAGCCCTCTAAAACCATCCTAGTGACCTCAAGCGTTCCTAAAGAAGGCAAGAGTACCGTATCGATTAACTTAGCATTTGCAATGGGGCAACTGAGCAAAGTGTTATTAATTGATACGGATTTGCGCCGCCCCACACTGGCGAGTCAGTTTAGTCTGCCTGGCTTTCAGCCGGGAGTCGCTAATTTAATCTCGGGTACTCACACGCTTGAAGAATGTATCGTCACAGATGAAATGTCAGGTATTGATTTAATTTGTGCCGGAACAGTACCGCCTAATCCGCAAGAATTACTCGCTTCGGATAGCTTCAAAGCCCTGATGCAAGATTTGAAAGCACGATATGAGCATATTATTGTTGATAGCGCGCCCACCCAAGCGGTGAGTGATGCCATAGTGGTATCGAAAGTGTGTGATTCAGTGGTCTACGTAGTTAAAGCCGATAGCACAAGCGACAAACTGATAAGTAATGGTTTAAGCCGTTTCTTACAAGTGGGCCATAGAGTGGATGGCGTTGTGCTGAACCAAGTAGATTTGCGTAAAGCGAAAAAACATGGGGAATATACAGGTTTCTATGATCAATATGGATATCATAGTTATAATTACGAAACAAACACTAAGGCTGAAAGTAATAAGCAATCTTGATTGATCTACATAGCCACATATTGCCAGGAATTGACGATGGCGCCCCTGATTTAGCGGCGTCGCTTGCTATGGCTGAGCAATCTGTGGCGGTCGGTGTATCCCATATGGTGTGTACTCCGCATATCCATCAAAGTTATTTCGACAACGATATTGACGTAATTTCTCAAGCATACCATTCATTAGTCAAGCATTTAGCCCAAGCAGGTTGCCCTCTTAAACTGTCGTTCGCGGCAGAAATTCGTATCACCCCTGACATTATGATTTGGCATAAACAGGGAAGAATTCCGTTTATTGGGCGCTGGCAAGACAAAGATGTGATGCTGCTTGAGTTACCCCATAGCCACATTCCACCAGGTACTGACAATCTATTACGTTGGCTAGCAAGAAACGGTATCCAAGCGGTTATTGCCCATCCTGAGCGCAACCGAGACATCATTGCTCACCCTGATAAAATTAACGCGTTAAAGCGAGCAGGGTGCTTATTTCAAGCAACTGCAGGGGCATTTACCGGTAGGTTTTCCGAAGCGGTTAAACACACAGCGGGTCTTCTGTTAGCGCGAGATCTTATTGCTTACGTTGCATCAGACACTCACAGTGTTAATCGTCGTCCCAACGATATGGCGAAAGCTTTTATTGAAGTGGCAGCCCTTAAAGATAAGGAATACGCTGAGCGTCTGTTTAAACAAACACCCTGGCTAATATCTCAAGGCAACCTATGGCAATAGCACTTCCTAACAACATCACTGAAGTACGGGTTTTCGTTAAACAATACGTAGCGGTGATTAGTTTCGCTTTGCTTGCGTTGGTATGCTTGTTTGTCGCAATGCGCTTTACAGCTGCCAGTTTTGATTTTTATAAAGTGCGCAATATTGTGACATCCTGGCAAGAGCAAGGTAACACTCAGACCATCGAAGAGTACTATTTAGCCAAACGTGCGATCGAATCAGCGGTTGATAGCCAGCCGAGCCACCCCTTGTATCAAGACTTACTGGCTCAAGTACACGAGTGGGGGGCAATTTCAGGCTACGAACCAGCAGAGCAAGCGCTTAATGCCGCAAAAACGCATTATTTGCTAGCGACTCAATTGCGCCCTTTGTGGCCAGTTACATGGGTCTCCTTGGCCATGATTAAGTGGCGCCAGCAAGAATTTGACGATGAGATGCTCACCTATTTGAATACAGCTGGCGAATTAGGTCCGAAAAAGCCAGAAGTACATCTATTATATGTGCAATTGGGCATGGCCTTGTACGACAATAATCACCCAATGCTACTAGCAATACGTGATGAGTTTTACCATCGCATCAGTCTTGGGCTGCGCGCGCCCCAAAGCAGACAAAAAGTACTAGGTTTAATCAAACAATATAAAGCAGAAAAGCGTGTTTGTCGTTGGTTACGAAAAGAACCTATCTCGGTTCAACGCATGATCCCTAAATGCCCTGCGCCTAAAGCGAAACGATAATAACGAGCCGCTCGTTATCAACATAAACCAGCAAATTACTTAGTTTTTAAACCAGTCCCAAACCCCAAGAGAGTAATCCGGTAATAAATCAATCCCGAGAGCGGATTTGAGCAAGTAAATCAGTAATATTCCTATTATCGCAGAGAACGTCATAAAACCGGCTAGCAGCAAGGCATTAATAAAACGACTTGCACGTACCTGCGCCCGAGTCATGTTTCTATGGTTTTTCCCCGCTAAAAATACGTAGTAGTAGCGATACTTAAACCAAGGAATAGTTCCTCGCACATCGACAGGGTGGTGGCCCCATTGGCGGCTACTTACTGCATTACGTAAGTAGGATAATTGCTCCTCACTAAATGAGGCTTGAACTGACTTTGGCATCCGTTCAAGTAAATTAACAATTGCGGGGTCTTGTTCTATCGGCCCACTGAATTTTTTACTCATGTCGCCACCTTGCTAGAGCGTCGTTTTTTGCTCGTGGTTATCTTTAACTGATTAATGGCCAAGGATAAAGCTAAAAACACTACAAAGTAACACGCGTTGGCGGGCGCTTGCAGAGGGAAATCTACTGTCATATGCATGGCCATACCCAGCATCGCCATACAACAGGCAAAAGCAGTGCCTTTAAAAATGGACGGCCTGCGCTTGCGCATTGCCCGCACACTTTTGGCGAAACACCAGAAGACGAGTAAACCTAAAAACAATGTAGCAGGTACGCCGTACTCTATTGCCATTTGCAAATAATCATTGTGGGCATGATCGTAGAAGGCATGTATGTTGGATACTTTATAACTGGGGAATGAACTGTAAAAACTGCCACCGCCACTACCGAAAATAGGAAAATCTTGCAACATAGGTAAAGCATCGATAACCACTTCATCACGACCTTCTTGAGCCAAACTCGTCGCCTCTAATCGCTCTTGTACCTTGTCTAAACCAAACCAAGCGCTGACAATAAATACATCAATCACAAACATACTGATAATCAAAATAGATAAGCCTTTACTGCGATTTTTGATTATCAGCAGAGCTAAAATACCGATTAGCGTCATAGCTGCGAAGAATGCCGTGTTTCCCATACGTGAGCGAGACATGACTAAAGCAATAACCATGATGGCTAAACTAATACGAATAAGCGCCTTGCTGCCCAAGAGTGTGGACAAAATGGAGCGCATAATATCTCTAGGGCTACCGCCCTGGTTACTCTGTAGCGTGGCTACCATTAAACCAATACCAGCGGATAAACAAAGCATAAGGAAGTTGGCAAAGTGGTTTTTATACACAAAGCTTCCCGTGGCAATTTCGGTAACGGGTAGGCTGAATACCATGCTGAATTTGCTGCCTGATAATACTTCTAGCGTCCCGTAAAGGGCCTGAATCGCACCGCTGGCTAATATGGTCAGTAGTATTAAGCGTAACCGCTTCTCTGTATTTACCAGCACGAGTACCACTATGAGTAAGCAGAAATAGCTCAGCCCTTTAACTAAATTGACATAGCTTTGCCCTATATCGAGTGATAAATGAAACTGCTCAACGCCGAGGGCTACCTGAGTAGCATAACTGACAGGGCTTAAGGCGCTCACGATGGAAGCGGGCAAGGGTAAAACCTGAATGACGGCAAAAAATAGAAAAGCTAGCCACAACCCTATAGGTAATCTATAGGCGCGTAAGCCCATCCAAGCTTTATCTTTACGTAAATAGGCACAGCACATAGATAATGAAAAAATAACGATTTCCATCAAGCCCCACGCCCAAGGGCGGTTAGAGCCTAAAGGGATAGGTAGCCAAACAAGTAAACCTAACAAAACATAAAACGCGTAGCTATGAAGTTTGGTATTCAAAGGATCCCTTTTGCCATTTTTAGGTGCTTGTGAAATAGGTATAACTAAATGATTATAAACAAAAAAGCCAGGTATTAAACCTGGCTTTGTCAAATTCGTAAATTGTTTAGTTTGTTGATGCAGTGGTATCGCCACCACCAGTACCACCAGCACCTACACCTGTTCCAGCAGGCGTACCCGCAACCGCAACGTTACCGCCTGCAGCAGTCGCTGATGACACAGACGTGGGATCAGCGCCGGCTGCAATAGCAGCTAATAAGGCATCATTAGGTTCAATTTCACCTGTAGTAATGGCTGAGTCAATAACCTCTTGAGCAAAGTTAGGATACAAGGTAACGGCCAATTGCACGACATTCGCAGCATCACCAGGGAAGGTCTCTATAGAGCCTTTAGTGGTGTCAGACAATTTATTGGAGTTCACCATATTGCGCATAAAGTTAACGCTGATGCCTTTGTTTAAGCCGACTACCAATCGTGCAGTACCACTAATTAACGTGTCTTCTTCACGTGTTACTTTGGCGATGGTTTGACTAACTGCATCGTTTAAAGCAACTCCACTATCAATAAGCGCTACTATCTCTAAATGAATTGAGCGGCCCGGTTGGTTTTCGTCACCAAAAATAATTTGTTCTGAATCGCTAGTTTGCGCAGATGCCGCGGTTTGCTGACTCGCTGTATTTGTCTGCTGCGCACCAGTAGTCGGTGCTAACATCGCACTAGACAAGAACAAACACGTTAGAATATGTCGCATAAAAGCTCCAATAAATTAGGCAGTGAGAACAAAACTCACTAAAAGCCCGATAATCATAAGTTTTGTCGCGTTAAAAAGCAACATTATACAATGGTCGACCAGGTAAAAATACGAACCTTTTCAGTGTTTTGCTAACGGTAATTAATTACACGTTAAGTAAGTGTTAACTGACCATTTATGCTTCGTTTTTAATAACTTGCGACTACATTTTGAGCAAAATAACGTTTTGCTTTACATATTGTCAGCAACAGCTACTTTTTGTTCATACTTTGGTATCAGTGGGCATACCAATATGGTAACCCTGTAGATGATCCACAAATAAGTCAAGCAAGCATCGTGCCTCTGCTTCATCCTCGACCATTTCCGCAATCACTTGAATATTTAGGCCATGGGCAATGTTGACTAAAGATTGTACAAATAATTGATTGTCAGGCTCGTTATGTATATTTCGAACGAAACGACCATCCAGTTTCAAATAATCGGGTTTAATTTTGCGTAAATGGGTAATAGCCGCTAATTGCGCTCCAAAACGCTCTACCGTGATCCGCACGCCCTTTGACTTCAACTGCGCAATAAAATGGGTAAGTTCTTCGGTACCATTTACCAAAGCACGCTCAGGGATTTCGAGCACCAAGTTCGCACACGCTGCGTTATCTTGAGGCAATGCCTTGATTAGCCATTGGTGAAAACTGGTTTGGCTTAGCGATAAACGGGATACATTTAGCCCAATTGCATGATTATGAGAGCTGAGCTGCGTTAACGCACTAGCGATTAATAGCTCATCGAGTTTTTGCGCATAGTTAAGCCTGACTGACGCGGGCACTAATTGCCCCATTGGTAAATAGCGCAGAGCCTCATCGCCGCGACCCGTTATAGCGGCCGTACTAAATCGCGCAAACCACTCATTATACAGCGTTTCTCCTTGGCGGTTTTTAATCGGCTGGGCGACAAAGTCCGCATGATTTTGCTGCAATATCGTATTTAACTGAGTTCGCCATTCGGTATTGCTATGGTGCTGGTCTTTTTGCTGGGCAAGCTGCCATCTGTCGGTGGCAACACTCGCGCCTGACAATGCGTTGTCTGCGCGTTCTAGAACGTCTGTGCGCGTATCACCAAAGCTAAATGAGCCAACGCCCACATGCGCGGTGCCTAAACGATACTCGCTTTTTTCAATGGCGTTAAGTTGGGCAATAATGCTCTGAGTAAAGGCAATGCATGCTTGTTGCGCGGTATCTTCTAATAGCACCACGAAATCTGCCCCCGACACTCGGTATAAAGCCCCGTTTAAATCAGCTTGGGCAAGTACACTTTGCAGCTCTTGGCCGACTAATTTGACGTACTCGTCGCCTGCTTGATAACCCAAGTTAGTATTGACTTCGTTTAAACTGGTTAAACGCACTAGTAGCAAATAACCTTGGGCATGTTGTTCACTGTCAGCCAGCAACTGCTCAAATGCTAATTCAAATGCACGCCTGTTGGCCACACCAGTCAGTTGATCTTTGTAGGCAAAATCACGGTAACGCTCTGCCTGGTTTGATAGTTGGTTAAAGAGCTTGGCTAATTGCGCTGACATGCGGTTGACTGCTACTACTATGCGTTTTAACTCAGGAGTACGTGGAATCACGCCAATTTGTTCAAATTGCTGCTTGCTGATGGCATCGGCCTGCTTAACTACCGCCAATAACGGTGTGGTGATCATTCTGACCAGAGCGTAAAGTAATATTAGTGCAACGATGAACACAGCTAAGATCATCCTGAATGCTTGCGTAGCATTAAGCCATAATTGCTGGTAACCGAAACCAGGGTGACTTTTTACCGTTAACGTACCCGCTATGGTCCAGCCGTCATTTACATCAGTCGTGCTTTCAGGCGGGGTAAGAGGCAAGAGGTTGCGAAACCATAACGGCACCCCCTCCACTGAATTAGGATTGTGTTTTTCAAGCAACACGTTTTGCTTAGCATCCTTGAGCACCATGCTTTGATAAAATCCGCGATCGAAAATAGCGTTCATCATGGTGTCGACTACCGGTAAGTCTTCCTCATTTGCCATGTAAGGTGCTATTGATAATCCCAGTGATGTAGCTGTATCTTGTGCGTGGGACGCAAGTTGCTGATCAACAAAGTCTCGGGTGTTATTTGCGTTAATCCATAGCGTGCCTATAAAGACCAGAATCAGCACAGCTAAAAGGCTCAAGCCTAGTTGTCTAGACAGCGGCATAGTCAGTTTCCTTCAGCATCATTAATCGCCCATTTGCATTCGTTTGTTTAAATCGTTCCATAAATTGTTATTGCCCCCTTGCTGTACTTTTTGCCCTCGGCCTTGTTCTTTTGCCAGCCATAAGCCGTCACCGTTAAAACTGTAAACGGGCAACAAATCTCGTCTTCTTGAGGCAGGTAAAATACGTCTGTTGATATTGTCGAGTACCAAAGGCACCGAATTGGGTTCTTCATAATAGGCCAGCACCATGTGAGCTTGGCGTAAGCGAGTCGCGGTGACATACATTAGGCGTAATTTTTCGGCGGGCACCCCTAGCTCTTTTAAGCTGAAATACTTAGCAATAACAAAATCTTCGCAATCTCCCCCTTCAGTGGCTAAAAACTCTACCGGCGTGGCCCAATAATCATCTTTACCCCAATGATCGATATCATCGACAAACTCAAGTTCATTAAAGAAGTTATTCACTTGGTAGAGCTTTTCATCAATCGGCAGTGTGTGGCTGGTGTTGAGCAATTGCTGCCAATCCCGCACGCGTTCAAGTGCATCGTCATCATATTGATTGCGAATTTTATTAAACAGCGCATCGTTAAATACAATGTTGCTGTCTGCTAACGCACGCAACATAAATACTATCGACACTGCCGTTATGAAATACCAAATAAAACGCATGAACGAAATGAAAATCCTGTAACCACTGAATATTGCCAGTGGGGTGATGCAAAATAGTAATTAAGCTTAATAGTCAGCGCGACAATGCCTTATCACTCATGTCATAATAATTAAATGCTGACAGCGTAAGCTTGTTTCACTTAGTGTAAACCCTATTAATAGTGCAATCACAATAAGTTAGCGATGTATACGGATAGTACGTTAACCCATTTGGCATTGGCAAAGCATTCTTGACCCGTTTTAGCGCCGAGAGATATTTCTGAAAGCAATGTTATGTTGGTATTAAGCTTGCTTAACTTATCTGAGATATTCGTTAGCTCTAAGGTACTTGTTAGCGCTCAATTTTAGTGTGTTAAATTACGCTAAGCACAGTAAATACTTCGTTTGGCGTAAATTCCAGCGCAGCAGAGCGAAGACTGTGACAATGAAAAACACCGTAATTAGACATTGCTGCCACGTAAAGCAATATGGATTTTGAATTTTTTAGAGATGTAGCATTGAATGTTGAATTACAGTAATAAAACTATCGCCTTTGTGATTAATTCTCTTGAAGGTGGCGGGGCAGAGCGCGTAATTTGCAACCTGTTACGCACAATGCAAGACAACTTTACCGCCAATGGCTGCAAAGTTTACTTAATTTTGCTTGATGCTTTGCCTGAAGAGCAACAATGCCCTAATTACGTTGAAAAAGTCACCTTAGATGCTAACGGTAAACTTATCTCCAGTTACCGCCAGCTTAGTCATTGGGTTAAAATGAACAAACCAGATTTGCTCGTGAGCTTTTTAACCCGAAGTAATCTTATTAGTACCCTCATAGGCAACCGTCAGAACATCCCCAGCATTATTAGTGAAAGGGTAAACACCAGTAGCCATTTTGCGACAGCTCGCACCGGTTTTATCAGCAAATTCATGATCAGAATAATTTATCCTAAAGCAACGAGTGTTGTGCCAGTTTCACAAGGGGTGATGCAAGACTTGGTTGATAACTACAGCGTGCCGAAAGAAAAGTGCACTGTGATGTACAATGCCTATGATCAAAATACCTTGTTTGAAAAATCTCAAGCGCCTACAAATGATTTACCTAAAAAGCCGTATTTAATTGGTATTGGCCGATTAGTCCCTAACAAAAACTTTTCCCTGTTGATAAAAGCGTTTGCGAAAAGCACAAGCTCGCGTGATTTGGTTATTTTGGGCCAGGGCCCTGAATTAACGGGTCTTAAAACACTGGCAAAAGAGCTGGGCATTGAAACCAAAGTGCATCTACTTGGCTTTCGTGAAAACCCGTATCCTTACCTTGCTAATGCTGATTACTTAGTGTCTGCATCGAATGCGGAAGGATTTCCAAATGGTATTGCTGAAGCTATGTGTTTAGGCAAACCTGTGGTCGCGACAAATTGCCAGTCAGGCCCTGCGGAGATACTCACTGGTGACAACAATACACAAACGGATAGTTTTTTAACTGCAGAGCACGGTATTTTGTGTAAAGTAAATGATGTAGGTGCGCTGCAAGGCGCGATGTCGGCCATGGAAGAGGACAACGTTGTAGAGCTATATCAAAAGAAAAGCGAACGTAGAGCGAAAGATTTTTCATATGAACACATGCAGCGTTGTTTCAGCGACATAACTGACAAAGTATTCCTTGAGCGAAGGAAATAAATACTCATGTTTGAAATTGTAAAAGTTGTCATGGCAATTATTTGTGCTGTTTTCGTATTTAAAACATGCAAAAGTGTGAAAAATAAATATTTGATTTTTGTCGTATTTGCATTAACTTTGCGATACATGTTGTCTGCTTTTCACAATATTACTTACGATCCTTTATTCGCTGGTTTTTCTATTAATGCATTAGGATCAATTTTCGTTGTGTTTTTAGGTTTTTTAATCCTTCCAAACTTGAGCTTCAGGCTGCGACATTATCTTGTCTTTTACGCGTTTTTTTCAGTGATTGTAGTTAGTGGTGTGGTTAACGGTGAATTGAAAGGTTTAATCAATGTCTTGGTAAAATGGGGCTATTTTTTTACAATTAGCGCTGCATTATTTTTATCATTACGTTTGCAGCCAGTAAAAGTGGTATTTAAGGTTCTTTTAGTTCCCTTCCTTCTGCCAGTTTCATTACAAATATTATCAATATTATTTGGTGAAGTTAAAGCTACTGAAAATGATGGTTCTGTGAGCTATATAGGTGGCTATAATCATGAGGCTGCATTTTCAATGATTATTGTTGGTTTTATTCTTGTATTGGGTTGGCTTGAGCGTAAAACAATTAAATTTCATTCGCCTATTTTTTTTGTAGCTGTTTTTCTATTGTTTTTAGTCAATTATAGAACAGCAATTTTAGCGATATTGCCAGTACTTATGATATTTATACTGACCTTGCTGAGCGAGAGAGTCGAATCAAAATACAAACTTCCTATACTGGCATTTTCCGCCTTAATAATTGGTATAATTGGTTTGGTATTATCATCTAGCTTAGCAGAACGCTTCAGTGATATCACGGTGGTTTTTACTAATTTTAGTAGCCTATTCAAAGAGTCCGTCTACTATAGTGAGTTGGATAAAGACATTTTTTCTGGTCGAGTTTATTTGTGGAGCCAGTATTTAGGCGCTTTTTTCCATGCTGACACTTTACACCAATTTATCGGCTTTGGGCCTGAATCATGGTCTGATGTTTTCGATAAGTATGCACACAATGCCTACGTGTCTTATTTATACGAATTTGGCTTTATTGGAATCGCAACTTTTCTAGCGGTAAACTTCTATTTACTAGTTCAAGCACTCAAAAATCGCTCCAAAATCTTGGGACAAAAATTGTTTTTCTCTGTAATCGGTTTGATGATTATGAGCTTATCTACGATGCCACTTTGGAATATTGAAGGACTGATTTGTTATGCGCTAATTACGGGGGCTATTTTTGCAAAAGGGCATTCACCAATAGCGCGCGAGTAAAGCTAACAGTCGGTAACGCTTGAAAAAGTGCTTTTTTAAAGGAAGTAACAGATGAAAGTATGTGCAATCGGGTTGCGTGGAATCCCGAATGTAATGGGCGGAATAGAGTCCCATTGTCAGCAGCTTTACCCAAGACTCGTGACGCAAGGTATGGAAGTAACAATTTTGGCTCGTTCACCTTATGTGCAAAAAGGTGAATATGAATTCAAAGGCGTTAAAGTGATCCCCGTATGGGCGATGCGCCACAAATTTTTAGAAACCTTCTTACACACTTTTGTCGCCATTTTCTATGCGCGTTTGTTTGTGCACCCTAATGTAATTCATTTACATGCAATCGGCCCCGCGCTATTTACTCCACTAGCGCGATTGTTAGGTATGAAAGTGGTTATGACCCATCATGGTGCAGACTACGACAGGCAAAAATGGAACGCGTTTGCCAAAGGACTATTAAAAGCCGGTGAATGGATGGCAATTAACTTTGGCAACAAAGTGTTGGTAGTTGGAAAATCATTAACAGACCGATTACAACAGGAAAACCCTAAGCAAGCGCATAAAATAGCATTTGTGCCTAACGGTGCTCCAGCTGATTTTGATACCAATGTGACACTTAACGATTTACAGGCGACTGGCTTAGCGATAACAGAGCAGAGCTACATTGTTACTGTTGGCCGCTTAGTGCCTGAAAAAGGGTTTCACGACTTGGTGCAAGCGTATTTAAAGGCGGATATACAGCAGAAGCTGGTGGTGGTCGGTAGCACAGACCACCAAGACGAATATTCACGTGACTTACTCAGTAAGTCATCTGACCGAGTAATATTTGCTGGGCTACGAAAGGGTGCACAGCTCAAGGCGTTGTATAAATTTGCAAAGTTGTTCGTGTTGCCCTCATATCACGAAGGGTTGCCAATTGCTGCTCTTGAAGCAATTAGCGCTGATACGCCAGTTCTGCTTAGTGATATCATTCCAAATCTAGATATAGATCTATGTGCCGATAACTATTTTTCTTTAGGTAATTTAAATGAGTTGGCCCAAAAAATACAATTACCGATACCCCGCTGCCCTCGCGACGCTATATTAGCAAAATTTAACTGGGAGAAAATCGCTGAGCAAACTGCGTCTTTATTTAAGGAGACCATTCTCAAATGAAATCAGTCCGCGTTGAATATCCAGGTGCTGTATTTGAAATTATGGTGTGAATATTGCTTATTGATGAGTTTTAAAGCATTAATGGTCTTGGATGAATAGGGTGTTAATTTTAAAGGACAGTTTTTTCGTTTATGAAAATAGCATTTGGTTTTGAATCTGAAATTTTTTTAGTCAAGTGAATTAACTCTAATAACTCCTGTTTAACATTTTCCTGTAGAAAAGATCCGTAGTTGGTCCGGCTAGTTTGGCCTTCTGATTAAGTAAAAAAGTGACACATATTAAGTGAGATAATACATGAAATATTTAGTGACCGGCGCCGCCGGTTTTATCGGAAATTATGTCGCAGAAAAACTCTGCTCACAGGGGCATGAGGTCATCGGGTTAGATAACCTTAATGATTACTACGATCCAAAATTAAAATTAGCGCGTTTAGCGCGTATTGAGCATTTCGATAATTTTACCTTTTTAAAATTAGACATTTCTGATCGTGACGGTATCGCTACGTTATTTGCAAACGAAAAATTCGATCGGGTGATCCATTTAGCGGCACAAGCTGGTGTTCGTTACTCGATAGAAAACCCCATGGCATATATAGATTCTAACCTCACTGGAATGGCTACCATCCTCGAAGGCTGCCGCCACAATAATGTAGAGCATTTAGTATATGCTTCTTCAAGTTCCGTATACGGTGCAAATAAGAAGATACCATTCGCTGAAAGCGACCGGGTAGATAATCCCGTGTCATTATATGCAGCGACTAAAAAGTCGAATGAACTAATGGCGCATACATACAGCCATTTATATTCGATACCCACTACCGGTCTAAGGTTCTTCACGGTTTATGGCCCCTGGGGGCGCCCAGATATGGCCCCGTTCTTATTTACCGACGCTATAGCCAATGACCGACCAATAAAAGTATTTAACGATGGCAAAATGCAGCGAGACTTTACCTACATCGATGATATTGTAGAAGGTATAATACGTATTCAAAATGTAATACCTAAGCCACTCGAAAAAAATACGCGTGAGATAGAATCTTCACCTTTTTATAAACTGTATAATATAGGTAACAATACTCCGGTAGAATTAGAAGAGTTTATTACTTGTATAGAGAATGCGTTAGGTAAGACGGCTGTGAAAAAGTATCTTCCTATGCAAGATGGCGATGTAGTAAGAACGTTTGCTGACATTACTAGTTTGGAAAGGGAAATAGGTTTTAAACCACTAACAAACTTGCAGGACGGGATAAATAATTTCGTCGATTGGTTTAAAAGCTATCATTAATCTCGTACGTAGGAGCATATAGTGAAAGGGATTTATATAATAAACTCACTCGAGGGAGGTGGCGCGGAAAGGGTGTTTTCTTCGCTTGTTTCCTTGATCCAAGGTGACGCTAACGGCGACGATATCGAAGTCATCTTAATTGATGATAGAAAGGACATTTATTCGTTACCAGAGCGGGTCATCGTTCATCGAATCGGTGAGATTAACTCATTCCGATCTTTTAAGAAATATATGACCATCGTGAAAGAGGCGAAACCTGATTATGTGGTGAGCTTTTTAACCAGAGCTAACATGTATAATGTTTTTGGTGGTTTTTTCGCCACCTACAAAGCCTTAGTCAGTGAACGAAGTAATACCAACGGGCGCTTGAAGGGAAAGTTTGTAGCATTAAAGCGTTTGTTGGTACAGTTTATTTATAATCGAGCAGCGCTAGTCATTGCTGTTTCACAAGGCGTAAAAAACTGCTTAGTTGATGATTTCAATATTGCTTCGAAGAAGATTTTTGTTTTAAACAATGCAATCGATGTAAAGGCCGTGCAAGCTAATGTTACGGGCAGTGCTGCCGTCCCTTATAACAAATATATCGTTGCAATGGGGCGTCTGGTCAAAACCAAGGGGTTCGACACATTGATCAAGGCATATGCTTTATCTAAAGTGCAGAGCGATCTTAGAATACTCGGTGACGGGCCAGAAAAAGAGTACTTGCAAGGCATATGCAGAGAGCTAGGTGTTGCAGATAAGGTCTATTTTGAAGGCTTCATAAGTAACCCTTATCCTTATATAGCGCAAAGCGAGTTCTTTGTGCTTCCATCACAATTAGAAGGCTTTCCAAACTCTCTAGTAGAAGCTTTGAGCTTGGGTAAGGCTGTATTATCAACAGATTGTACGGACGGTCCAAGAGAGATATTGAATTTGGATGCGACTATTGAATACGGTAATGTCCATCAAGCCGAGTTCGGTGCTTTAGTTAATGTTAGTGACGAAGTCGGACTTGCCAAAGGGTTAAGCTTATTTGAAGAGGACCTCACATTACGCTCACATTACGAAACGTTAAGCTTTAGATGTATTGAAAAGTATTCTCCAGAGAATTTCTACGCAAACTTTCAGTCCATTCTAAGCAAAGCACTTATATAAAAGTTTTAAATAGGTTTTAGATTAATGAGGTACGCGTTTTGTCTAAAGTAGATATGGCCTTTATTGGTGGGCGAGGGCTGTTTTCGAACTATGGTGGTGTTGAAAACGCTATTCGAGAAATAGCATTAGAAGTATCTAAAAAAAGTGAAAATATAATCGTATATGGTGCGTCTAATGAAGATGAAAATGTATTCAGTCTACCGCAAAACTTAACACGAGTTGATTGCCCATTATGGATTTATCAAAAATTGGGACAACACGGTCTTATTTTGTTTTGTGTATTACACGCATTATTTGTTGGTAGACCTAAAGTAGTTTATCTGTTTGCTTCGGGCCCATGTATTTTTACGCCCTTTTTAAGGTTAGGTGGGATTAAAGTTATCACTAGTCTGCGCGCTGTGGATAGCGCCAGAGACAAATGGGGCAAAGTCAGTCAAAAGATTCTTCAGATGGGAGAATATTGTTCTTGGCGTTTTTCTAATGCCTTTACTGTCAATAGCAAAGAGATGGTTGAGATTTACGCACCTAGGCGCAGTGATGTTAAATTTATCCCTAACGGTGCGAAGGGGATAGAAACTAAAGGTGAAGGCAGATTAAACGAACTCGGGTTAACTGCGCACAGTTATTTTTTGTTTGCTGCTCGCCTCGATCCAGTCAAACGCTTACACGTTTTACTTGAAGCACACAGCAAACTGCCTAAAGAAACGCGTCCTCCCTTGGTCGTTGCTGGGGGACATGTTAAAGATAAGCAATATGAGCAAAAATTAATCGGTATGGCTGCTCCCGATGTGATTTTTGTTGGACACATTTCGAAGATAGATTTAGACCCTCTTATGGCGCATTGCCGAGCATTTATATTGCCGTCGGTATTAGAAGGCATGTCTAATAGTATTCTTTCCGCTATGGCAGCGGGTAAGCCTGTTCTTGCTGCTGATGTGCCGGCGAATAGTGATTTGGTTGCAATTAGAGACGCGCTTTTTACAGCTGACGATGCAATTGAATTACAAGATAAATTGGCGGTGCTTTCAACCGATAATGAGTTTTGTGCAACCTTGGGGGCAAAGTTAAAAGAGCGCGCTAAAACGGAATATAGTTGGTCTATAACAAGTGAAAAATTCTATCAATTATCTAAGTCATTTGGTTAGGATTACTCCTTTCATTAACATCGGCTTGTAGGAATATAAAGATCAATGGTCAATAAAAAAGAACGTTTCATCGAAATCATAAAAGCAGATTTAAAGCCGCGAGGACAAAAGGTAAGTTTGATAAAATTCATTATTGACCCGATTACGCGATTTCATTGGTACTTGCGTGCGACTGAGCATCTACATGATAAAAAAGTCTTCAAACCTATTTTTTATATTGTTAAATACTTGTTCTTATCTTTGTCCAGAAAATTAGGTTTTTCTATACCCATAAACACGTTGGGTAAAGGTGTTTATATACCTCACTACGGTACGATTGTGGTTAATTCTAGAGCGTACATTGGCGATAATTCAGTACTAAATGTTGGCGTTTGTATTGGCCGCCATCCCGGCTCTAAAGAACTGGTACCGACTATAGGTAAAAGTGTATTTTTGGCGCCCGGTGTAAAAGTGTTTGGAAAGGTCAATATAGGGGATGGTTGTTTATTAGGTGCCAATGCGGTTGTCACAAAGGATATCCCCGCACATAAACTAGCCGTCGGTATTCCGGCAAAAGTAATAGATGATGTTTCAAGTGAGACATTAGAATCTTATGGCCTAATTGCATGAACGATATAATAACAGACGATAAAACTGACAGTGATATGACAATAGAAGATGCATTAAACATATCAGTGGTAATTATTACCTGCGAACGTCCAGATTATCTGAAAACTGCATTGCAAAGCGTTTTTGAGCAAAGACTCAAACCATATGAAGTTATCGTCGTCAATGACTGTTCAGATGCAGATTACGAACCGGTGCTTGATGTTTTTGCTCATGAGCAGATAAATTATCGGCGTTTACCCCAGCGAAGTGGTGCGAACACGGCTAGAAACACGGGTGTCAATATGAGCGCTGGTGATGTTGTGGCCTTTTTGGACGACGATGATATTTGGTTAGATAATTTCCTATCTGCTCACCAGCAAACATATCTAGAAGACTCCACTATAGGAGCGTTGATATGTGGCTATAAAGTGATGGGTAATGAAAGAAAGCAAGTTATTAATCAGCTGACGACTATTACGGCTGATGAATTGCGTTTAGGCAACCGTTTTTCAGGGATGAGCGGTTTTAGCGCTAAGCGCAGCATTCTAAAGTCGCACCCATTCGATAACGAGTTGAAAAATGGCCAAGACTGGGACCTTTTTGTGAGAATTATTCAGTCTAACATTCGGTTTATCAATATTAAGCAAGCCTTGTTTCTTTATCGTTTACAAACCCCTGATGGTATTACTGCCAAGGCGAAAAAAATGTCAGTAGCAGATGTCGAGCCAAGGTTGCAATCTGCTTTTAAGCACAGAGTCTGGTTAGGTGAAAAATATTACAAAAAGCGAGTGGCGGAACAAGTCTTAGGATTTTTGCCGAACAAAACCAGCAAGTTAAGTTGGATTAAAAAATGTATAGAATTAGTCGGATTTTCATTCACTATGAAAACGCTGTTTCTGCAATTCAAGAACAAATTTTTTTAGAGTGCTTTAATATTGAAAACTTCTCTTTTTTATTTAAAAGCGTAAAACGGAAAAAGCTCACTAAAATACGAGAGTAGGGCTAACAGATGAATACAAATAACTTGCAAACGAGGTAGATATCAATTTGCTTATTTCAGTAATAATTCCAGTTTGGAATGATGAGAAACGTATATCATTTTGTTTAGATGCACTAAGCGAGCAGACTATTGGGCTTGATAATTTCGAAGTTTTTGTAGTTAACAATGCCTCGACAGATGGCACTGCAAAAGTGCTAGAGGCTTATCCTTGGATAACTGTTCTGTATGAGTCTAAAGAAGGCTCATACGTTGCACGGAATCGAGCCATTGGCTTAGCGAAAGGTGAGTATTTAGCTTTTACAGACTCAGACTGCATACCATCAAAAAGTTGGCTACAAGCGTGCGTGAACTGTGCAAGTCAGCACTCAGATTTTGGTGTTATAGCAGGGAAAGTAGCTTTTTTCGAAGCTCTAGACTCACATGTGGAGCAAAGTGCGTTAGATTTCGAAACCTTATTTTCTATGGACCAAAAAATTAATAGTCAAAGTGGTGTCAGTATAACTGCTAACTTCTTTGTGAAACGAGAGGTGGTGTTAAGTTTGGGGGGCTTTAATGCAAGTTTAAAGTCTGGGGGAGATCATGCTCTTAGCAAGCGAATTTTCGCATTGGGTAAACCTGTAATCTATTGTGCGGATGGCGTTGTTTCGCACCCCGCACGTAATATTAAAGAATTACTTAATAAGCGCAGACGTGTAATTGGTGGGAGTTGGGATGATAGCCAGAGTAAGAATAAGGTATTTACGTTTACTTGGCGAGCCACAAAACTGCTGTTAAAACGTCAATTCAAGGTGATATTGACCGGAAAAGTGACCTTTAAAAGTAAGCCTTCCATTAGTTGGTTACTGATTCGAATTTATTTTGTCTCGTTAAGTGAAATATTTCGTTTATCGAATGGAGGAATTTCGTCAAGAAGTTAATGCTCCCTTAATTGCTACGAAATTTATAACTCTACTTTAATAGCGCTTATTTGGCGTCTCCACAATCGGATAGGGAATTAGTCAGTTAATGTTTTTTCAAGTAATCCTATTAGGCAAGAAAAACACAGTTAGGAATCGGTGATATGAAAGCATATTTATACCCTGCTCGAAGCAAGAATATGTTCTTAGAGTTAAATAAAATAGCTTTAAAAAAATTGGGTTTCTCCGTTGAAAAAATAGAAATGTCTTTTATTTACGAACTTCCACGTTTCAATAATGAGAGAATCGTGGTGTTGAATTGGGTAGAAGATCGGGTCTATGATAGAGGAGTAAAGCGGTTTTTACAGGCATTTGTGAGCCATGCTTTGCTGATTGCCTATTCTAAATTATTTGCTAAGCAAGTTATATGGATTAGGCATAACTTTCGGCCTCATGCAGGATCAAAAAATAACCGACGATATAAACTTCTATGTCATTTATACAGATGGCTCAACATAGCACCCGTACCATTAGAGGAATATTTTTCAAGCCCTTCTTTAGTACATCCCTTGTATAGAACTGATCAAGCTATTCAGGATGATATCTCGCATAGTACTTTGAACGATAGAGAGCTCAATATACCAGTATTATTCTTTGGTGCAGTCAAGAAATATAAAAATTTAGATAAGACTCTTGATACTTGGCCAATTAGTGTTCCTTTGAAGATCGCGGGATATTGTGACGACAGTCGCTATAGAGATTTGTTAGAAACTAAGATTCTTAAACGAGGCCTAAGCGTCGAATGGATTAACAGATTTTTAAGTTCTGAAGAGCTAGATGAGCTATTGAAAAGAACGATGTATGTACTTTTACCTCACGCCGAGAACACTATGATTAGCTCCGGCTCTTTCTACCACGCAATAGGAGAAGGGTGCAACATTTTGACTAATTCGAGCCAATTTGGACAGTTTAAACAGCTGCAACACGAATTCGTGACGCTTTACGATGGCAATACGATAACACTCGATTCATTAACGAAAAACTATAAACCCCGAACTAAAGTCATGGCTGAGGCGCTCGATTTTTATGGTGAGAATAAGGTAGTAGATGCTTGGCAGAATATTTTAACGTGTAGGGGGGATGCATGATATTCCGCAATTTATTGTATTTTTTTTCTATTAATGAAGAGTCACTATTTGTATGTCGTTAAAACAAAAAGCCACTAAAGGCAGTTTATGGATTTCTCTCACTCGAACCGGCATCAATGTTATAGATTTTGCAGTGTACGCGTACTTAGCTCGAATACTGACGTTAGAGGAGTTTGGTCTTGTAGGGTTTTGTTTCTTATTTATCGAATTTGCCAATACGTTGGTTAATGCTGGAGTGAATCAGAATTTAGTGCAACGCAAAACTTGGAGTGATGATTACGCAGCAAGTACCATGACATTTGTGTTTGGGATGGGGGTATTCGTGGCTGCCTGTTTAGTTTGTATCGGCGCACCGATTGCGAACTATTCTTATTCGAACGTTGCTGCTTATGTGGTAGCTAGCTTGGCCCCTATTACTATTATCATGAGTTTACAAACTGTAGTGTCGGGAAAACTGCTGAGAGAGTTTAAAAATAAGCAGATGGGGACTGCCAAATTTATTGCTACAGTGTTTTCTGCGCTAGTCATCATTGTATTGGCAGAGATGGACTTTGGCTTATGGTCGCTGGTGATAGGTAAATTAGTCAACGCAATATTAGAGTTTACGTTTTTGACTTATGTTTCTAGATTTAGGCCTCGTTTCCATTTTGATCGTGAAGATAATAAAGAACTAATTAGCTTTTGTTTACCTCTATTGTGGATGACGATTATGTCGTTTATTCATCGTAAGGCAAGTAATATGTTTACTGGCTTTGCGCTAGGTCCTGCTAGTTTTGCTCTTTTAGCAGCGGCGAAGAAAGGTGAAATGGTAATAAATCAAGTGACTATGAGCTCTATCAACTCTATGGTGGTACCCAGTTTTTCTCGTGCGAAGGAAGGGGCTAATATAGGTGATCTTTACATTAAATTAGTTACTATCACGGCAACGATTGTATTACCAATTTTTATGGGCCTAGCGGCAATTGCAGATCCATTTGTAGTCGTGGCATTCGGTGACAAATTTGCGCCAAGTGCGGAATTTATGTCGATCTCTGCTTTTACTATGTTTCCAGCAGTAATTGGGTGGTTTCTGCCTAACTTACTTATTTCTCGAGCAGAGACTAAGGAAGCATTTAAGCTCACGCTGGTTAATGTAACAAGTAACGTGCTTATAGCGGGAACCACTGTATGGTTCGGTATAGAAGTAATGCTAATCTCGGTAGTTGCTATGAATTTTCTGATGTTGCCTGTGCGCTTTGGAATTGTCATGAAGTATATCCACATCGATATTTGGAAGCTGATAAGTGCACTCTTCTCTCCCTTTACATGTGCATTAGGAATGTTTTTTATTGTTTCAGGCAGCAAAATATTCCTTGGGGATTTCATTGAAAATGATTTAGCTATGTTGGGCATGCTACTTATTATCGGAGGTCTTGCCTATCCGCTGCTTGCCTTTGGTCTGTTCTATAAAAATACATTAGTACAGCTAAAAGAGCTCAATGAGATGTTTTCAAAAAAGCGGGTCAAAAATTAAGTTATTAACAATGAAGAACCAGAGTAATAAAAATAAGGAGCTCCATGTTGGTTAATCACAAACCACTGATTTCTGTTGTGATACCTGTTTACAATGCGGAGCGTTACATTTTAAAGGCTTTGCGGAGCGTATGTGAGCAGTCCTACCAAAATCTTCAAATTATTGTATTAGATGATGGTTCTACAGATCGCTCTAAAGAGCTGATTGAATCAGTTGAAGATGAACGAATTTATCTAGTGTCACGTGAGAATCGAGGGCTAATTGCAACTTTAAATGAAGGTATCTCGCTTAGTTCGGGGGATTATATTGCTAGGATGGATGCAGACGATATCTGCTTGGCAAACAGATTTGCTAAGCAACTAGAATATTTACAGAAGCAAACTAATGTGGGTGTTGTTTTTACTGGTATTGAGTATATTAATGCTAGTGGCGATATTATACGGAAAAAAATATCTAACGAAACTCGAAAAATAGAAAGTGTTGAGCTTCTTTTTGGTTGTCCAGTATGTCATCCAACAGCTATGTTTAATATGAATGTGTTAGCGAAATGCGATATTAAGTATGATTCAGATTTTAATAAAACTGAAGATTATGAATTATGGACTCGATTGATAAATATTACTCAAATCGGCATCTTGTCAGAAGCACTTTTTCAGTATCGAATTCATTCCGAAAGTATTACTTCTAAAAGCAGCGATGAGCAACGGAATACAGCTGTAAGAGCGATAATGAAAAATTTATCTAATTTAGACTCTCAAAAACTTGAATCCTCTCTGGGTGTTATTTACAACAACCATCAGGGCGTAGAATCGACAGTTCTTACTATGATTTCATTATCTAAGGTGTTTTTATTGTTAAATCGAATTAATCAGAGTTTTTCACGATATAAATATTTATCAAAGTCTTATTATTTATTGCGGAATAAACTAAGTCATCGAAAACAGACATCGCTAAGATAGAATTAATCTTTAAAATCCGCAAATATCTAAATTTCTCACTTTAATTTCGATTGTGAGTTTTGAACGAATAGATGAGCTTTATATGCTCCATAAATTAATTTATATAAAAGGTGTTTAAGTGAATTTAACAAAAGTGCTAGCTGAAAATTTAAAATCTTCAATACCTCCTGATGCTTCACGCTTCGTAATTGTTGACGTCCCCGACCACCCGAATGTCGGTGATAGTGCTATTTTTCTGGGTGAATATGATTTTATAAAAGCTCATTATCCGAACGCATCTATCAATATTGTTGATCACCGAAGCTATTCTTCTGGTCAATACCACTTATTAGAAAGTGCAGATTGTATATTTTTTCACGGCGGAGGTAACTTTGGTGATTTATGGATGAGACACCAAAACATTCGTCTTAAAATTATGGGACAGTTTTCTCATAAAATTCTAATTCAGTTTCCTCAGAGTATACATTTTGACACGACAGAAGTTTTAGAGAGAACTAAAAAAACAATAGCAAAATGTCAGTTTTTTACGTTCTTTGCAAGAGATGTAGTTAGTCAACAATTTGCAATTGATAACTTTGAGTGTGAAGTTAAATTAACACCTGATATGGCATTTTGTATGAAAAAAATTGAGCGTCGACCAAGTGCGTTAGATGTGTTTTGTCTACTCAGAGTTGATAAGGAACGATTATTAGATAACTCTGAAAATATAAAATCTAAAATTGAAAGTAATAATTTGACTTTTTTAATTGATGATTGGGTCGTCGAAAGTGCACCCATAAAGGCAAAGTTAAATAGAGTTTTATGTAGGCTGATGAAAAAACTTCCCATCCTTAATGTAATTATTCAGCCGTGGTATGAAAAGTTAAGAGTTGCATATGCACAAGACAATGTGGAAAGAGGAATTACCTTATTGAGTAAAGGGGATGTGGTGATTACAGACCGCTTACATGCATTCATATTAAGTACTTTACTAGGTATTGAAAATTTCGTTTTTGATTCGCGAGGCGGCAAAGTAGGTAACTTTCATAACACATGGTCCAAAAGTTTTAAGGGCTCGAAACTTGTAACAGAGGTCGACGAGATTCAGTTAAAACAAAAATAAGTATTTTATAAATTGAAGGGCTAAGCCCTTCAAAAATCTAGATCTAGTGAATCTTACCGTCGATAATACGGGTTATTAATTTGGGATTACTTTTATTGAGAAAGGGGGTGGAATGATTAAGTTTAGAAAAATTTTTCAGAATACCAAGCACCTAGCAGGTATCATGACTATTAAAATAATAGGTCAATTCAGAGCCCCTAAATTCTCTTTACCGCCAGTAGTCCTTTTATCTTACCCTAGAAGTGGATCTTCTTGGGCAGGCAAAATACTAGCTACATCACCACAATTTGCTTACCTACGAGAGCCAATCACACAGCCTTACATGAAGAAATACGGTGGTCAACGACCGGTATTTCTCACTGAAGACGATCATCCAGATATTACCACTTATAAACACCTAGCAGATAACGCGTTTGCAGGGCGCCCGAGTCTTTATAAAGGAGGGGTTGATAATAAATATGATTTTTTACCTTTCTCCAAAAATAAAGCGAAACGCTTGCTAATAAAAGAAGTTAACCCTGGGGCAGCTGACTTTTTTTGTAAGCGTTACCAGCCTTTTTTATTATTATTGTTACGGCATCCTGCAGCAGTTGCCTTAAGCTACTATGAACAAGGTTGGTTAAATAAAGTCAGTAGTAGCAACTTCGATGAGTGGGCCAGTTTCGGTCGATTATATGGTACTTTTATGGCTGGCGCTGTTCGTACCATCAATAAATATGATGGTTCAAAAATTATTAAATATGAAGAGTTAGTCAAGGATCCTCGACAACGCTTTTTAGACCTTTTTAATAGTTGTAACGTTGAAGCTCCAAAAAATTTTGATGCCGTTATTGAGAAATACTGTCACGCGGAAAATGAGGTGAGCAGCGGCTATCAAACACAAAGAAACTCAAAATTAACCTCCGAAAAATGGAAAAATAAACTTAATAAGCAACAACTTGAGTCTATTAAGAAGGGCTTTTTAGAAACAACTTTACCGTTTTATAGGGAGGCTGTTGATTGGCGCTTGATATGATATTTCATACTTGCTTTTGGCGATGTTTTGATAGTTGTAATCGATCAAGTAGTAATATGCAATATCTGATACGGTTGCGAAAAATTCATTCTGAAGGCCTTTATCAACCTAACGATTTATTACTTCACATAATACTGCGGGGTTTAATGAGATAGGGCATCATTTTAGGTTGTAATGTCTGACGGTTTCTCGGGAAGCCTAAAGCTACCAAGGATTACTCACAGCTCTTGTTTAGCTGGACTCAATGCTATATGCATTTTTCGTATAAATGAAGTTAGAAATTAATTTTTTATATCGAGCAACTTTTTTACACTATTGTTCAGATTCTTGGTGATACCCGAAATACAAACGAGTGGCTATTGTAGTAGCATAGTTCCTATTGGGGTCGTCTATTGCTAATGAAGTCAAGAGAGCGACCTTTAATCTAAAAAGAATAAATGGCATTTTATATCAAAACTCCTAGCGTTACTTCGAGATCCCCACCGATATGCTCGTCCGCTCAACTGATGGGTATGATGGAACTTCATTGGCCTCAAACGTGGGGACTTCAGAAGAGGAATCGTATATTTTAATATTACCAAACGTCGCTATTGGTACCGTAGCACTATGTTCATCGTCATAGTCTAACGCGAAGACTAGGCGATTAATGGGGCCGGTAACATATTGGCCCAAATTTAACTTTAATGTTTCAGGTTCATCTATCAACGTCGTTTCAGGTCCATTACTTTGCCAGTCCTGGGTGCCGAAAAATTTGAACAAATGTGAGTTCGTGAGTTTATTATCAGTCTCAAACGCCATGCCGATGATTTCCCCTATGCCATTATGGTTGATATCGAGCTCAACTATGGTGTCTGGGTTAACTGTGTAATTGTACGGCACACTTTTCCAAGTATTGCCTGATAACGTTATTTGCAAACCATCTTCATTGATTTCGTAGGCTTTGCTACTGTCTTGATTGTCAAATGATGTTACAGTTAGATTACTCAAATCGATGGGGGGCAAAGGTGCATCACCATTAGCTGGCATGTCCGTGGCGTTGTCAATCATTGCATCACTTGATTGTGAAAAGTTAGGAATTAAATTTTCGTATTCTACGTCGATGTTGATGCTACTCCCCGCATGCAAAATATCGCTAATTAAATTTGTGTTGTATGACTCTGGGTGCAGAAAATTTTCCCCTTCGTTAACATCATAAACAGGTCGTTGGGCACTTATATTGTATATTAAGTTATTTGCAAACGTTGATTCACTATACTTTTCTAGATCATAAATTCCAAGTCCGACCATATTTCGATACTGACGGGAAACAAAAACGTTATTGCGTGCGTTCACCCAAAATGAACGATCACCATTGACTGACGATGCGGAAATCCCATTTCTGTTAGTTACAACCAAATTTTCTAATACATTTGTGATACCTGCCGGACTGCTTATAAGGCCGCCCATTTTAATAGAGGTCCACTCTTTGCCGCGCTCATCCCCTAAGTCATGAATGTAATTGTGGAACACATAGCTGGGGCCTATCATGTTAGGTGCAGTGCTAATTCCGCAGTAACCTTGAGTTATTTCGTTGTTGTACACTAATACATTAGCTTGACCGCCATCTATTTCGATAATGTCATCATTTGCGTAAGCAAGATAATTATTGTAAACGGCAGAGTCTCTTCCAAACCCCCCGTCACGCTTGCGGTTGCCTCTCCCCTCTATAACGTCGTTGAATCTACGGTTAGGAGCACCAAAAAATCGATTATCCCGAACTATATGTTGGCCACGAAAAGCTTCAACTCTGTGATGCCCCCATACTTGAAGAGCACTCGGGCCTTTGGGATGGCCAAACTCCCAACTATTTGCCTTACCATTAGGCGAATGTATCTCGCAATCCTCAATCACGACAACGCCACTGCGCTCAAGATAGATACCTGAGTCGTAATTTATTGGTGTAGAGCTACCTGCTGAGTGATAGCCAATGCCCTTGCGAAAATCTGATGCAACTCTCCCAAAGTTAGATACGTTGCAACCTTTAATCCATATGTGGTGTGCTTTGTAACCGTGAATACCGTATTTTTCTCCCCCCTTGGTGGTTATGTTTTCAAACATTACGTAATTTTGACTACCAATATTAATAGCTGAGAGGTCTTTTACAGCAGGTTCAATTATTACTCCATCACCGATGATTTTAGCCCAGCCGTTTGCGTTGCCTTCTATTCCTAGCGCTTCTATGTCGAGTTGCCCACCTTGGTAAATTTCACTTAAATAGTAAATTTTGTCAGGGTCTATAGGTGGCGATTCAGCGCGCGTCGTAAAGCTGTATTGCTCTTCAGATAACAGGACTCCATTTTCTGAAAGGGAAACTTTTACTTCATACTGTGTATTTGGCGTTAAGTACACAATAGAGCCAGATAACGCGCCTTGTATAGGCTCCCATTGCAGGGCAAGCCCTTGTTGCCACTGGGTATCGTTTTGCGCTTTAAATTTTATTTCTGCCGATGCATTTTCAGTTTGGTTATACAAAGTAATACTGGCCGACTCCATCAGCGGCACAATACGGTAGCCCTCGTTATTGGCGGCAGTCGGTGGCGAAATAATCGCAGGGTCAAACCCTGCGCGTAAACTGGCAGTTGTAATGGTTTCGTTATCAATTTTGTCGCTGGCTGCAAGTTTTTCAGCTAGGCGGTAGCCGTCGACAGGGTACATAGTAAACACTACGTAAATATAGGTATTTTGTTTTTTCTTTTTCTGCTCTATCAGTTCAATTATGCTTGACTGGCTTTCAGCGTTTTTATCTAGGGTGAGCAGTATATCCGCAGCAATTTTAGGGTATTTATTAAAGGCCTTTTTGGTTTGCTTTGGTAAATGAGATTGTACCGCTTTGGTTTTAAATAAAGTCAGTAGCGCTTCTGAAGACGATACTTGTTGTTCATGCATTTTAAGCAATAGAAACTGAGCAGGTTGCTGAGTGGGCTTTTTTTCAGGCGCATGAAAAATGGAACAGCTTGTCGTTATCAATATGACTAACGAAACAAATAGTGTGCGAATAAAACAGGATGAATAAATGCTCGGGCAAGCTAGCATAAGTACTCCTAAGGGTTACCTGAAAACAGCTAGAAGAATCAGTGTGACAACTCACACCAGTGAATGCAATGCAGTTTCAACAAAATGCTTATACCCATTGTAGCTATATAAACCTAGGTGGGTAATAAAATGCTCGTATAATGTTTTTGTGATCAATAATTTTGATTAATATTACGTGGACTGAAATCGAGAATATAGGTGAATGGCATTATTACGATTGAAGTATCCGGTTAGTAGAAAACGCTATGAATTATATAAGACTTCGGGAGCAAAAGATAAGTAGCAGAATTAATGAACTTTGTTTGCTTAGCGCACTATTAAAACAATTTTTATCTCACTTCACGATAGCTTGCATTCAAGTTAATAATAGGTTGTCAATTAAGCGAGCGTAGATAAAACTCGCTTTTTGAAAGTAGATACTGTGGTTTCGGAGAGCTTAAAGGTATGTTTTAAATATAAAGCCCCGAATAATCGGATGTTGTAATGACTAGGGGGGCTTTTCTAGGTGTTATGTATGTACGCCTTAAGCGGCGTACTGCCATAAGCTTACTTACGGCGTAAACGAAATACGGCAGCGGCTGCGCCTAGCAATACAAGCAATGTTCCAGGGGCTGGAACGTCAGTCGGTGCACTAGGGTTAGCAGAAACGAACGTGAAGCGCACTGCATCGGCAATTATGTTTTGACCTGATGTAGAGTTACTGTCGTCGATCATGACTGACGCGCCACTAAGATCAAAGCTATATTCACCTAGGTCGTTCCAAACCGTGCCATTAAGCAACTGATTGACAACCAAGTCAGATGTAGTCGAACCAGAGTCAATGGTGACTGCGGCGTTATCAGCACGCGTCGGGCCTGAGGTCCACATCATTTCCACTTTCCAAATACCAGCCACCCAATCGCTGCTACCTGTTGGATCCCACAGACCGAAATCGCCAGCAGAGTCCCTTGTATCGGCCATGTAGTTTGCACCGAAGTATCCTGGCTCGTATGTACTAAAGTTAAGTCCACTTGAGCTAAAACCTGCATCTGTGTTGTCAACAGTAATCACCGCTGCATTGGCGACGACAGAGGCGGTTAATAGCGCACCAGCAGCTAACCGGGTAAATATACTACTTAAATCCATTTTGATTTTTCCTACTAAATTAAAATACGACATGTCTAACTGATTGAATTTTCTAATAAATGAAATTCAGCCTCTTAGACTAAAGTCTAGAAAAGCAAAAAATGGGCCTTTATGATTTATCTATATTATACAATGAGTTATTGTGATTTTAGGTGCAAATAAATTTTAAGTGTAAAATTATCCGACATTATCTGGTGCAGAGTGTATGAAAATTGCTAACAAATTCGTACAATTATTGTACTAAAGATGGCAGCTAGGAATTGCTGGTTAGCCGAAAAGTGATACGAGCTTAGTCCATATCGATGACTGAGTGATCAGTGAATATAGCTGAAAGTAAATTAATTTTTGCTGGCTTAAATATACATGCTGTAGCCATACGTATTGTCTCGCCAATTATGATTAATAAATTATAACTACGCCTATCTTTACTAGCTTGATACAGCCAGTATTGGGTGTGCTTGTAAATCATTCAAAAATAGAGCACAAAGCTGACTAAAACTTTTCAAACACAAGGGCTTCTGCATCAGACGCTTAATTATCTAAAATCAAGTGGATGACTTATCGCACAAATGAAGCTGGGGCGTGCGTGATACCATTCCACGTTAATAAGTGATCACTCAGCGAGAATTTAAAAGGGCTTAAACAAGGCGCATGACTGAATGAATAGTTGTTCTCTTTCGAAGTCATGCAACGCAGTGTAAGCCCTTTTAAAACTCGCCTGCAAGGAATGCCCCAGCGGCTTTTGCTCTG